>ERZ1694964.44-NODE-44-length-65148-cov-79.928303_pt1 | contig 65148 bp, 55 predicted proteins | sample MGYA00581613_ERZ1694964 | MGnify/ENA primary metagenome ERZ1694964 (study PRJEB42213, sample SAMN07424513) | human gut metagenome | biome: ENVO:00009003; feature: ENVO:2100002; material: ENVO:00002003 | host: Homo sapiens | place: USA | collected 2015 ...
CCTCCCTTCTGGGTGGAGAAGGCGATGAACAAAGGTTCTTTTTTCATGCTTTCTTTTTTTTATTTGTTATACATCCGTTTCTTGGTCCGGTCGGCAGCCATTAGCCGGGCAAACGGGCAAGCAGTCCGGCGCGCCAACCATTCCGCCTGCAAAGGAAAATGACTTTTTCCAAGGTTGTATCTCTTTGCTGTTGCGTGGCAGCATTTGGCGTTGTCGTGGCAGCTTGTGGCGTTCTTTGGCCACCCTTTCCTTAACATTTCGCCCATTTGGAACGGCATCGGCCTTTTGCCTTTCTACCATGCCTTTGCCTGTATGCCTGTGTGCCGGCAGGCACAAGGGCAGGCGGACCGGCAGGCAGGTTGGCAAGGATGCCAGCCCGGAAGCAGGCATGCCAACCGTTTCGCCTGCAAAGGAAGGGGACTTTCTCAAAGGTTGTATCTCTTTGCCATTGTGTGGCAGCATTTGGCGTTGTCGTGGCAGCTTGTGGCGTTCTTTGCCCGACCTTGTCACCATTTTCTTTGCGTTTTGACTGGTAGCCACTCTTGAATATTCACACCATTCCAATACCTGTATGCCTGCGTGCCGGCAGGCATACAGGCACAAGGGCAAGCAGACTGGCAGGTGAACAGGCAGGCGGGCAAGAGTGCCTGCCACCCGGCAAGAAAGAATGCCTGCCGGTTCGTGGGGCTATTGGTTACAAACAGGCAGAACTCCTTTTCACTTGTGGGCAATGCCGCCTCGTAGACTTCTTAACGCATTTCTGCCATTGCTTTCCAATCGTTTCCTTGCCTGATGATTTTTGCTCTTTGGCATTGCACCGTTCCAATGCCTGCGTGCCGACAGGCACAAGGGCGGGCAGACTGGCAAGCAGGTAAACAGGCAGGCGGGCAAGAATGCCTGCCGGGTGGCAAATCTGAAAGCCTACAGGCAGGCAGCTGTGATTTTTTCACATGCATGGCAGCATTTGGCGCTGTCGTGGCAGCTTGTGGCGTTTTTGAGCCGTATTTCAGCCATGGGAAACGCCCTACCTTTGCACCCAAGCGGCAGGGCAAAGCCGAAAGCGCGTACCGAAGGCCCCGGCTCCGTCCTTCTTTTGGGCAGCAGAAAGGTATCGGGCGACCGATGCCTTGCAGGGTCAGTGACGGCAGGTCTATCCCTAATCCGTCTGATACGGATTTTTGTGTCCTCGAAGACACAGCAAGGTGTCCTTTGAGTTACTCAAAGGGTTTCGGGTTACTCCCGAAACGGCCTTGCCCCTCACGGGGAAGGCTTCCTCTCCGAAGTCGGGAAGCCTGTCTCCACCTGCGGTGCGTATGCCGGAAGCGTAGCTTATGCCGTGACACCACTAAATCCATTGTAATATGAACGAGAACAAGAAAAAGAACGGGGCTGACAGTCCCAAGTGGGGGCGGCATCCACGGGAAAGCCGCAAGTCGCACTGCGTGATGGTGCGTTTCGACGACGGGGAATGGCTCAGGTTCCTCGCCATGCACGGCAAGTCCGGCGTGGAGGCAAGGGCGGTGTTCCTGAAGGCGCACTTCTTCGGGCAGCCGTTCCGGGTGCTGGTTACGGACAAGACGCTGCTCGACTACTGCACGAAGCTCTCCGCTTTCCATGCGCAGTACCGCATGGTGGGGAACAACTACAACCAAACGGTCAAAGAGCTGCGCTGCCATTTTTCGGAGAAGAAGGCGATGGCGTTGCTCTACAAGCTGGAGCAATGCACGAAGGAACTGGCCGCAATCACGCGGCAGGTCGTTGAACTTTCAAGGGAGTTTCAGGAGAGATGGTCGCAAAAATCAGTGTAGGCACGTCGCTGTACGGGGCGTTGGCCTACAACGGCGTGAAGGTGAACGAGGGCGAGGGAAAGCTGCTTGCCGTGAACAAGGTCTTCGACGATGGCAGCGGACGGGTGGATATCGCCCGTGCCGAACAGGATTTCAGACGGTACATGCCGGAGAATGTCCGCACACGGAACAAAGTCATCCACATCTCCCTCAATCCGCATCCCGACGACCGCCTGACGGACATGGAAATGGAAAGCCTCGCGCGGGAGTATCTGGAGAAGCTGGGCTACGGCGACCAGCCCTATCTGATTTTCAAGCACGAGGACATCAACCGCCACCACCTGCACATCGTCTCTGTCAATGTGGACGAGAGGGGCAGGCGGTTGAACAAGGACTTCATCCACCGCCGCAGCAAGCGCATCACTACGGAACTGGAACGCAAGTACGGTCTGCACCCTGCCGACCGCAGGCAGCGACGTGAAGACAATCCGCTGCTCCGCAAGGTGGACGCCTCGCAGGGCGACGTGAAGCGTCAGGTGGCGAACACAGTCAAGGCGGTGATGGCTACCTACAAGTTCCAAACGATGGGCGAATACCGCGCCCTGCTTTCCCTCTACAACGTCACGGTGGAGGAAGCGCGTGGCATGGCGGGCGGACGGGAATATCACGGGCTGGTCTATTCCACCACCGACGATGCCGGGAACAAGGCGGGCAATCCCTTCAAGGCGTCCCGCATCGGGAAGTCCGTCGGCTATGAGGCCGTGTGCTGCAGGTTTGAGTATTCCAATGCCCAGTTCCGCGACAAGCGTCTGGCGGACATGACGCGCAAGACCGTCGCCGCCGCACTGGGCAGGACGTACCGCAAGGAAGAGTTCACCGCCCTGCTCAAAGCGAAGGGCGTGGACGTGGTGTTCCGCCACACGGACGAGGGGCGCATCTACGGGGCGACCTTCATCGACCACCGCACGGGCTGTGTGCTGAACGGCTCCCGGCTGGGCAGGGAGTTTTCTGCCAACGCCTTGCAGGAGCATTTCACTTTGCCGTATGCGGACACGCCGCCGATGCCGTTCATCCTTACACGGGACGAGCCGCAGGCAGAAGCCCGTACCTATGTGGAACACGACGAAGGCTATTCCACGGGCTTGGGCTTGCTGGGCGGCGACGCATCGGGCGCACAGGCGGAGGAAGCCGCTTTCGAGCGCGAACTCAAACGCAGGCGGAAGAAACGCCGCAAGGGTTTGGGACTGTGATAACCTAAGTACGGAACAGAGGGTATCTAAGTCCGTAACAGAGATACCCTAAGTCCGTACCTTAGGTATCCTCGCCTCCGGACAGGAGTTGAACACTATTATTCATCAACTAAAAACAGAAACAGATTTATGTCACAACAGGAAGACGATTTGAGGGCGTTGGCGAAAATCATGGACTTTCTCCGCGCCGTGAGCATTATTCTGGTGGTCGTCCACCTCTATTGGTACGGGTATGAAGCCGTAAGGCTGTGGGGCATCGACATCGGTGTCGTGGACCGGATGCTAGTCAATTTCGACCGCACCGCCGGGCTGTTCCATTCCATTGTCTATACGAAACTCTTTGCGTTGGTTCTCTTGGCACTCTCGTGCCTCGGCACAAAGGGCGTGAAGGAGGAAAAAATCACGTGGAACAGGATTTGGGCGGTGCTTGCCGCAGGGCTGGCACTGTTTTTCCTCAACTGGTGGATACTCTCCCTGTCGCTGCCCGTGGAAGCCAACGTAGCCTTCTACGCCGCTTCGATGGCGGCGGGCTATGTGTGCCTCCTGATGTCCGGCACATGGATGAGCCGCCTCTTGCGCACCAACCTCATGGATGACGTGTTCAACGTGGAGAACGAGAGCTTCATGCAGGAGACGCGCCTCATGGAGAACGAGTATTCGGTGAACCTGCCCACGCGCTTCTATTACAGGAAGAAGTGGATCGATGGATTTATCAACGTGGTAAACCCGTTCCGAGCCACTATCGTGTTGGGCACTCCGGGCAGCGGAAAGTCGTATGCCGTGGTAAACAATTTTATCAAGCAGCAGATTGAAAAGGGCTTTAGTCTATATTGCTATGATTTCAAATACCCCGACCTTTCAACTATCGCCTACAACCACCTGATGAACCACGGCGACGGCTACAAGGTCAAGCCGAAGTTCTACGTGATCAACTTCGATGACCCGCGCAGGAGCCACCGCTGCAATCCCATTCACCCGGATTTTATGGAAGACATCACCGATGCCTACGAGAGTGCCTATACCATCTTATTAAATTTGAACAAGACTTGGGTGCAAAAGCAAGGTGACTTTTTCGTGGAAAGTCCGATTATCCTATTTGCCAGTATTATCTGGTTTTTACGGATTTATCAGGATGGAAAATATTGCACCTTCCCCCATGCCATTGAACTGTTGAACCGCCGTTACGAGGACGTGTTTCCTATTTTGACCAGCTACCCGGAGTTGGAGAATTATCTTTCCCCTTTCATGGACGCTTGGCAGGGTGGCGCAGCCGAGCAGTTGATGGGACAAATTGCATCAGCGAAGATACCGCTTTCGCGCATGATTTCGCCCCAGCTTTATTGGGTGATGTCCGACAGCGAGTTTACGCTGGATATTAACAACCCGGATGAGCCTAAGATTCTCTGTGTCGGCAACAATCCCGACCGTCAGAATATCTACGGCGCGGCGTTGGGCTTGTATAACTCGCGCATCGTGAAACTCATCAACAAGAAAGGCAAGCTGAAGTCGGCGGTGATTATTGATGAGCTGCCCACGATTTACTTCAAGGGATTGGACAATCTGATTGCCACCGCCCGAAGCAATAAGGTGGCGGTTTGTCTCGGCTTTCAGGACTTCTCGCAGTTGAAGCGCGACTACGGGGACAAGGAAGCGGCGGTCGTGATGAATACGGTGGGCAACATCTTCTCCGGGCAGGTGGTGGGCGAGACCGCCAAGACGCTTTCCGAGCGTTTCGGAAAAATCTTGCAGAAGCGGCAGAGCGTCACCATCAACCGCGAGGACAAGTCCACTTCCATCAACACGCAGATGGAGAGCCTGATACCCGCAAGCAAGATTTCCACGCTCACGCAGGGCATGTTCGTGGGCGCGGTGGCTGACAATTTCAACGAGCGCATCGAGCAGAAAATCTTTCATTGCGAGATTGTGGTGGACGCGGAGAAGGTGAAGTGCGAGGAACAGGCATACAAGCCCATCCCCGTTATCACGGACTTCACCGATGCCGATGGCAACGACCGTATGAAGGAAACGATACAGGAGAACTACAACCGCATCAAGGCGGAAGTGCGGCAGATTGTTGCAGACGAGTTGCGGCGCATCCAGTCCGACCCGGAACTGCAACACCTCTTGCAGAACAAGTAAGAACGCCACAGGCGAAAAAAGGAAAATCCTTAACTCGGCTGGATGTTCAGTCCGGGCTAAGGATTGTCCTTTTCTTGTTGATTGACAATTAAATTACTGCATTGTTTTCTCAGCATTATACAACAAATGTGGCATTTCCTTTCCATTATATATAATGGTATGGCTGCCGCAAGGCTTCATGCCAATGGCTTCCGCCACACGGATGGAGGACATGTTTTCGGGACGGATGCTGCAATAGACCTCTTGCAAGCCAAGTTCCTCGAAAGTGTACCGCAGGCATCTTCGGGCGGCTTCCGTGGCATAACCGTTGTGCCAATATGCATTGTCCAATATGTAGCCGAGTTCCACTGTCTCATTTCCGTTTATCACGCTTTTCATCAGCCCGGCCTGTCCGATAAGTTTGCCCCCGTCTTTCAACACAAGGGCGAAATAACCGTAGCCGTCCTTGCGGTAACAGGCGAACTGGCGGTTCACCCACCGCCGTACCTCCTTTTTGTCAAAGCCATGTTCCCATGCGTACATGACTTCGGGTTTGCCCATAATGGCGAGCAATGCGTCCATGTCCTTGCGGGTGATTTTACGGATGACGAGCCGTTCCGTTTCCATGACCGTGAGCGACTCGGCGTAGGTCTTTATTTCCATACCGTCGTCTTTCCACTCCTTGACCACCTTGCGGACGGTATCATCCACCAGCCTGCGGTAAGCGTCATCGGGAACGGCTTTCAAGTAAAACGTGTCATTGGTTTCTTTCAACACCCAATCGGCTATGTCTTGCAAGTCCTTTCCTTCGGGGATGTAGTCCTTGTGCATCATGTACTCGTTGATGTTGTCCTCCAGCAATTCCTTCATGGCGGTACGGATATCTTCCTCCAATTCCGAAAAAGGTGTTTCCGCTGTCTGAAAAATGTCATCATCCCATTCATCCGTTTCTTCCTCATCTTCTTCCGGCACACAAATACCCCTTTTCATGTCCAGCATCTCCTGAGCGAATTTCCCCGACTCCCTGTCCTTATATTTCTTGGCATATTTTTCCAGCAGTTCCCAGTCCTGCTTCCTCATGGGGAAGCGGAACGCGGCACGCTCTACCTCATTGCAGCGCATCCTATCCGCCTGTTCGTCCTTCGGCAGCGACTGACATTCTTTGCAGATGTGCAGCGCGTGCCCTTTGCCCGTGAAGCTCTCGTTGGACTTGTGGCAGCCACATATCTTGCAGTAGTGTCCACTGTGTTTCCTTTTCTTCTTCGCCATATTACTCACCCCTTTCCAGCAAAGCCTTCCCCTGTTCGGTGAGCCGGTACTTCTGCTTGGGATGTTTCGGCTGATCCGGATAGAGCGGTTCCACCAATCCGGCTTCCATAGACGGGTTAAGGTAATTGCCCAAGAAATTCTCCCTGTCTTTCAGTTCCATCATTCCCATCATTTCTTTCAGCGAATAAGTGCGTTCTCCTATCAGTTCAATGAGCCGGACGATGCTTGTCGGGTACTTGTCGGGTGCTTGTCGGGTGCTTGTCGGGTGCTTGTCGGGTGCTTGTCCCGCTGTTTTACTCTTGTAACGGAATACCACCCATACGGAACTCCCGTCCGTGTGAAATTCTGGGTCGGGTATGTTGGCGTTGCGGCACTCGTCTATCATCAGTTTTATGCCACGCCCCCAGCTTTCCAACAATTCGCTTTTGTAAAGCACGTTGGCTATAATGAGGTTGGGCGGCTCTGAACTGTGTCCGCCAAGCAGTTTTTCAAGGGTCATGTCGGGGGGAAACGCGCCGCTGCTCTCTATTTCCACGCGGTCATCATAAATGGCGATACCCACCGAACCGCCCGGGCGGTGGTAGGCTCTGTGGCAAAAGGCATTGATACAACATTCTCTTAATGCCTTGTATGGGATACTCAGCTTTTCTTCACGATACAGCCCTTCAATTTTCCCCGACAGGGACAGGTGCTTGAAGAAGAACGACATGGCAGCATCCAACAGCGTGTAGATGTTCCCTTGCAAGCGTTGGTTGTCAATAAATTCCTCTTTGGTCGTACCTCTGAACCTTGCCAGACGCAACAAGCATTGAGGATAGTCATACAAGTTGCGCCCGAACAGCACGGCGGCGGCATTGTTCAGCTTCCCGTCATGCAGCAGGTCGAATTTTTCAAGGATGGCGGGTATTTCCTCGCGGATGGTGGTTTCCGGCAGGCGTCCACAGTTGATTCCGGCACGTACCGCGCCGATGATGACATTCTCGTCGAGGTCGCTGACTTGCAGGTCAGGGTTGGGCATCGCCTCCCAACTGTATTTACCGCCCCTTTGCATCAGCAGGTGGTTGTACTTGTCTTGCAGCATGACAGATGTTACGCTTTCAATCCGTTGGTAAGCCCTGCCTTTGTATGTAAACGGGCGCATATAGCGTTGTTCTTCCGCAGATAAGGCGATAACCTGCTTATCTGTATCGGGAACACCTATGTATGAGACCATTATCGTGGCAAACGGTTCAATAAAGCGGATAGCTTCCGCAATCTCCCGTTTTGTCTTGTCGCTTACTTCCTGACCGATGATTTTCCCCTTATCTGCCACACCAAACAGCACAGTGCCGCCTTCGCCGTTAAGGAAGGCACACAACGTTTCCATGCCACGCTCCAACTGTCCGGTCGTCAGCTTGTATTCTGTTCGTCCCCCTTCATCGCCGGAGGCCAGTTTGCGTATATCGTCTATATTGTTTATATTCATGCATAATCGTTTGGAGGACAAAAGTAATCATTTGACCGACGGATACGAAATTTTGGAGCATTTTCTTGCGACTTGCCATTGCTTGAACAGGAAAAAGGAACCGGGAGCAAGGGGGACTTCTACCCATACACCTTGCTCCCGGCCACGAATCGGACAGGAAAAAGTTTCATCTCTTGCGTGCCCGTTCCCGCTCATCGTCTTTCACGATTCGCTCGTTCAGCTTATTAGAAGCCCGGTCGAAGAAATAGGTGCGGCTGTCGTTTTTCCTGCGACGGATATCCACGTAGGCGTTGTAGCACTGGCTGGCTTTCAGTTCCATGCCGAAGATTCGGGAGAAGTGGACCATCAGTTCCTGGATGCCGGTTTCCCCGCCGTTGATACATTTTATGGTATCAAGCCCGTACAACAGTTCCACCAAATCGGATATGCTGCCCGTCCAGCGTATCGGGGGCGCTTCGGCAGGAGACGGACCGGCCTTCTCACCGGCTGGTACACGGGAAAAGGGCGGCAACGGATGATATTCCCGGGCAAGGAACCTCAGCATCTTGCGCACAAAGGCAAGGGCCTTGTGTACATGAAGGTTCAGTTCACTTTCATGGCTCTTGCCCTGCAAGGCCTCATGGTATTGCAGTTCCGTTTCCGCATAGCTCAGGGCGTGTACCGGATGCCCGCTCCCGGGCGGGGTGAGGCAGAGTTGGATGACTCTTTGGGTGAACTCATCGTAGGCCGTGCGTAACCCGGCACGGCTGTCGGGATTGCTTATCAGACGGAAAAATTCGGTTTCCGTCAAAGTGAGATGTTCCATTTGTTCCTAATTTTTTGTTTTGTTCTTGAATGAATGTGCGCACATACATCCATAGGAGCAAATGGCAGTCCAATTATAGTGTCATGGAAACGAACTTATATTCAATCTCTTGCAAATCAAATCATTAATGGGTGAGAATTTGTTTTCAGGAAGAATGAGCAACCCTTTTCCCATGTCCGACTTCCGGACAGGTGTCCGTTTTTCGTACACGACACCGCCCTATCACTTCTTCGTCTGAATCCCATACAGATCCATTTTCTCGTACAGCGTGCTCCGGCTTATGCCAAGCAGCCTGGCGGCCTCTTTCCGGTTATACCCTGCCTTTTCCAAAGCCTGGCATATCCGTTTCCTTTCCATCTCTTCCCCTTTCAAGGCAACGTCAGGGTCGGAAGGTTTTTCCGATTCCTCCAAGTTCAAGTCCTCCGCAGTTATCATCTTCCCTTGAGCGAAGAGCACGGCGGATTGGACCTCCTGTTTCAGCTCCCTCACGTTTCCCGGCCAGTCATGGGCAAGCAGCCGTTTCTTCGCCTCCGCATCGAAACCTTTCACTTGGCAGCCATGTTCCTTGTTGGCAAGTTCCTGGAAGAATCCGGCAAGCGGCAGGATGTCTTCCGGGCATTCCCTGAGCGGGGGCACCGTCACGGTGTATTCACTCAGCCGGAAATACAAGTCCCGCCGGAAACGTTTTTCCGATATGGCTTCTTCCAGGTTCTCATTCGTTGCGGTGATGATGCGCACGTTGGCTTTCCGGTCTTTTGTACCGCCGACAGGGCGGTAACGCCTGTCCTGTATGGCACAGAGCAGCATCTGCTGTACGCCGAGGGGAAGGTTGCCTATCTCATCCAGGAACAACGTGCCGCCTTCGGCTTCCGACCAATAACCCTCCTTGCGTCCATCCGCGCCGGTAAAAGCTCCCTTTTCATGCCCGAACAGGGCGGAAGCGGCCAGATTCTCGGAAAGTAGCCCGCAGTCCACCGTCACGAACGGTTTGTCCGCACGGTCGCTCTGGGTGTGTATCTTTTCCGCTATGTGTTTTTTCCCGGTTCCGTTTTCACCCCGGATCATCACGCAAATATCGGTCTTGGCAAGGACATGAAGGCGTCCGAATACTTTCTGGTAGGCTTCGCTTTCCCTTATGAACAGGGGTTCTTCATGAAACGCCAGCCTTTTCTGTAAGGCATGAAGCATGGCGGGAAGCTGGCTGGTCAGCAACTTCTTGGGAATATAGTCTTCCGCCCCGGATTTCATGGAGCGTACGGCAGTGGATACTTCCGCATAATCTGTCATGATGACGCAGGGATTGCGCTTTCCCTGTCGGCGCAGCTCCTCCAACAGCTTGATGCTGTCGCCGTCGGGCAGCTTCAGGTCGGCAAGCACAATGTCGTCATCATCCATCGTGGCAAATAACTTTCGGGCACCCGCGCAATCTAAGGTGCTCACTGTCCGGTATCCGTTTTCTTTCAAAAAATTGCAGACATACCTGCTGTATACAAGGTTGTCTTCCACTACGACAATCTTTCCCATTTCTTCATCTCCTTTCCGGCGGCTTTTATGATAATTTCCCCTTGTTTCAGTACGGCCCGAACCGCGCAGGCGATCTCTTCGTCCGAGCGTGGTTCTTTATGGATGGCTTCATGTAACTTCTGCAAGGTACGTTCCGTCCGTATTACCATCCATGAGCTTCTGAGGTGGTGTATCCATCCGTTCAAGGCGGGCATGTCTTTCCTTTCGGATGCCTTCCGGACTTCTTCCATGTCTTTCTCCGTTTCGGCCATCAGCTGTTCCAAGGTCTTCCGCTTGTCGCCGAAGGCCAGCAAGGCGGAAAAGTCCGGCTGCCGGTTGCGCTTTTCACGGATACAATGCCGCGTCGCCTCCATCAGTTCGTCTATGGAAAACGGCTTGGGAAGCAAGCCGGAAAATCCGGCTTCTTTCAGTTCCTCTTCTGACACGTAGCCTGCCGCAGTGGCTGCCACGACGGGAAGTTCACGGGAATTGCCGATGTCGGACATGCGCAGCAGTTCCAGAATTTCGTAGCCGTTCGCTTCCGGCATTCTCAGGTCGGTTATCAACAGGTCATAATCCTTGCCCCGTATCCTGTCGGTCAGTTCGGCCAAGGTGAAGCAGGTGTCGCACGACACGCCGCCTTGCAGGTACATCTCGCGCATCAGGCGGAGCGTCACCGGATCGTTGTCTATGGCCAGCACGGAACATCCGGCCAGTGAGGGGCGGACATCCCTCGCTTTCTCTTCTTCCGGAACTTCTTCAGCCTTCGGCAGCGGCAGGACAACGGTAAAACGGCTTCCCTTGCCCGGTTCGCTCTCTACGGAAGCTACACCTTTCATCAGCTGCACGAGATTGGTCACAATGGCAAGGCCCAGCCCGAAGCCGTCCTGTGTCACGGCATTGCCCAAACGCTCGAAGGGGGCGAAAATCTGTTCCTGCTTTTCTTTCCGGATGCCTGTTCCGGTATCCTGTACGGACAGGATGAACTGTCCGTCCTTGTAATCCGTATGGAGCACGATACGCCCGCTGCGGGTAAACTTGACCGCGTTGGAAAGCAGGTTGCTCCCGATGCGCAATATGCGCTCCTTGTCGCCGCCCAGCACCTCTACCGTCCGGTTGTTGGTCACGAATTCGATTCCTTTGGCTTCCGCCAAAGGGGCGAACTCCGTTTCCAACACGGCGGCTATCAACTCGGAGCGGAACGGACGGATATGCAGTTTTTCTTTATGTATTTCCAGCCTGAAAAATTCCAGCAGCTCGGTGGTCATGGCAGCCATGCGGTCTGCGGATTCGCGCACGGTGCGTATGTGGCGCACCCGGTCTTCCGGGGCTTCATCCCGGAGCAGGAGTTCCGCATTGCCGCTTACCGCCGTCAGGGCAGTGCGTATTTCATGACTCACGGTCTGCATCAGGTTGTGACGGAATTGCAAAAGCTGACAGTTCTTCTTATCGCTTGCCTGCAATTCGTCGATAAGTTCTTCGCGTTTTTTCTTTTCGCTATGATTACGCCGGATTTCCCGGTGGATGGCGATATGGGACAGGCCCAAAAGGAGGATGGCGGCGGACAAGGTAAAGATGAGCAGGAGCGTAGAGCGGTTTTGCGCTTCCAGAATCTTGTATTCCCGCTGTAAACAAGCCTCTTGCGCCTGCCGGTCCAGATGCTTGATGAGGTGGTTCAGCCGGGCGTTCAAGGCAAGATTGTGGGCGTACAGGCTGTCGGCGTTAGTTTCCATCTCTTCTGTTCCTTCCTGCTGCATGGCAATCAGGCTGTCGCTGAATGCGTGCAGTTCCCCGGCAGAAGGCAATACGCGGACGGTTTTCTTGGCGCCCAACGCTCCCAGGAGATTGTCCCTTCTTTTCCTCACGGTACGTATGCGGGTGGCACGTTCCGCCACTTCGGGCAGGTGGTTGACCAGAATGCTGTCCGCTGCATCCTGCATCCCAATGGCTTCCACGACACGGAACAGGTGCGTTTCCTTGTCGGCAAGCAGGTGCCGGAGCGTATCAATCTGTCCCGGACGCACATGCTGCCTGCACCGGGGTTTCAAAGCCAGCAGCAGGCTGTCCGTGGAAAGACGTTTCCGGCGATAGTATGCCGTATCCGTATTTTCCTGGCTGATCAGGCTCTCGCCCAGCAGGGAAAGCTCGGTGATGTGAAGTTGTGCGGCATGGATGTCGTTCCGTACCGATTGCAAGTCATGCACTTCGGAATCTATTTCCCGCATCCGGCCACGTTCATGGATAAGGATAACCACCATTCCGACTATGGCGGCCAGCAACAGGAAGTTCCCGGCAAATATCTTTTGTGTCAAGGATACTTTCATTGCTAGTCATATTATTCGTAGCGCATTCTGTTAAATGAATGTGCTACTCGCTAAGGTAGCAAAAATAGGAATTATCTGTTATAATCCATGCGGATGATTCGGAGTTTACGAATAATTACCATTTTGGTACAATTCAAAACAAATTAAAACGCTTTTGGAAGAAAAGTAGAAAGCCCTTGGACGCCAAACGGGGCAAGGGCTTCCTTATTTTGAATTGGAATATAAATCCAATACAAATCCAAGAAATTACATCATGGGCATCAGGGCCAGATCCATTCGAAGCATTCGATATCATCCTCTGACAGATCGTTACCGATTTGCAGTTCTATGAGCTCCAGTGCCGTGACAGCTTTTATGGCGTGCTTCTGCCCTTTGTGAATATGAACCACATCGCCACCTTGCAGCACTTTTGTTTTCCCGTCAAGAACGGAACAGCCGGTTCCATCCATAATCGTCCATATTTCTTCCCGGTGGGAATGCTGCTGGTAACGGAAGCTTTCCCCGTTATGGATACAGACATGCCTGACCAAGAACCGGATCCCGCTTCGGGAAGTGAAACGGGTAATGACTTTGTAAGTTCCCCAAGGTTGTTCCACATAGCCTGTATCACTGTCATTCACGCAGTGAGAATCGCCATTCTGACAAGCCGCATGCGGTAATTTTGGTCCTTTGCCTTCATGGAGGCATGGCATGGCAGATGATGCCTGGTTTGTGTTCGGGATGAATAATAGTCTTTTGGTTCATATGCAGCATCGACATATACAAAACAAGCACCTGAAAGTGCCTTTGCGCTTCACATCCAGGTGCCTGCATTTAGGTTGTAAGACAATAATCAATTGTTGCTTGTGCCTCCGTTGTGGTTCCTGTTGTAAGAGGTTGCCGTCACTGCCACATCGCCGTATTGCCGTCCGCTGACTGAATGGTTCAACGCGGAAACAGTTAGGGTGGTCACCTGCTGGGTCCCTGTAATGTGCAAGGCTGTACCAATGGGCAAGGTTACATTGAGGGGATAACTGCCCGTGGCCGTAGTGACGTTCGCCCCAGCGATGCGGGCCAGAATCTCAATCAGGTAAGCGGTTATCCGGCTGGTACCCGACGAAGTGATTTCCGTTCCGATTTGGTAGGTAAACGAAGCCGAACCTACCGTCATGTCGCCCGAACCGTACAGGTTGTCCCACAAGCCCTGTTCAAAGGCAAGCGGCGCGGTCGTGGAGGAAGAGGTCACATCAGCACCGAAGAGCAATGTATAGGAAGTGAACTGGTCGGCAAATACGGTCACTTGCCCGCCTTCCACCGTGTACTCGGCATCCACCCATTGTCCGTTCACGTATTTCTGTGCCGTGACGGATTGTGCCACTTCCGCATCCACGTCGTAAGCCAATTCAATGGGACTTGAAAGCGTGGCATTCGCATCGGTGCAAGATACATTTGTACCTATCAGCATGACACTTTCTGCCGCGCGGGTAGCAGCACGGGTATTGGCCTCGGCTTCATCCAACGTGTAAAGCGGCGTAACCACAATGGAACTTCCAGCTGGCAATTCTGCCGCCTCGGGTACGGTGACAGCCACAGTGACCGCTCCTTCGTCATTGCCTTCGATGGTTTCAGATGTCACGTTGGTTTCCGTATCGCCATTGGCGGCAACCTCAATGGTCGTGCCCTCATTGGGCAGGGCCACGTTCCACACCACATTGGCGCCATTTCCGTTTTCGGCCACGGTAACGGTCGTTTCTTTGGCCTGTTTGCCTGAAGCGGATGCTGTCAGCGTATGACTTCCGGCCGCCACGTCTTCAAAAGTGAAAGTACCGTCCGCGCTTGTTTGTGCCGACGTACCGTCCATGCTCACGGTAGCTGTAAGCCCGTTGCCGTCCATGCCGGTTACACGCCCACTGATACTGTGCGACACGGACACGGTGGGCGGTGTCACGTTGCTGTAATCTGGGTCGTCATCACTGCACCCTACGAAACTGGTGGACAAAGCCACACTGAGGAATGTGTACATTCCAAACTTTGTTAGATTTTTCATTACTCAAAAAATTAATTGAACAACTAAAATTAGATATTATAATATTATTGTGAATATTTGAGAAATTACCACTGATGTCGTTATGCTCAATCCGCATTGCTTCTTTTACCCAACAGGTTTAACTTGAAGCATATACCTCCCGTGAAATGTTTCCCGTTCTGCAAGGTCGCCTGCAAAAACAGGTGTTTCCACAACAAACAGTCCGCGCCGATGTTAATATCGTCACCGGTATATTCTACCATCGCCCGAAGATTCCTGGCAAAAGACGGGCGATAGGTAATGCCGGCTGCTATACCCCGCCATTTGGCATTGAAATCTGAAGTGAAATAACGGTAGGTCAGATGCAGACCAAATTCATGCCGTTTGTACACAACGTGTTTGCTGGCAGCCACGTAATAATTCTGGAAGTAGTCGTTGGCTGGATATTTGCCTTCGGCATAGGATTCGTTCACTTTGCGTCCGGGATCCTGCGCGCCGATGGCGACAGCAGGCCACCATTTTCCCTCTTTAAGCGGGCGTACTTTCAGGTGAAAGTGACGGTCTTTTTTATGATGCCCGACATTGCCGTCATTGTCCTTACCCTTCAGTATGGTACAGACGTATGCTATTTCTATCCAAGAGAAAGGAGTGATGGCCAGAAAATGGTTGGTCGTGTTAAATTTCTCTCCTTCATATTGGTAGGTGTCGGGAAGAAACTCCTTGTTCAAGAAGAAAAAACCGATACGGGCTTCCCCCTCTGTTGCCATTTCTGCCGTGGGCACGTGGATCATGCCTGTTACACCCGAATAATCCTGTGCCAGCAATGCCGGATAGCCACATGCCATAACAAGAAAGCAAATCAATAATCTTTTCATTTCTTGCCTCCTTTCTTCATTGTGAAATCCGGTTTCATGGTGTTGCTTCCCCATTGCAGGTCGTTGCGGTCAAACCAGCCCTCGCGCTCGTTCTCCTCCGGGTCTGTCGTGTACATTTTGTTGGCATAGGCATCCCCCTCCATGCTGTATGTCAGACGGAAATTGGAGGCCGGACGGAAATTGACCGTGCGCCGTTTCCGTTTGTAAGGCGGTATCATCATCACCACCTTAAAACCGGCATTCTTGCCTCCCTCATTGCTGTACTCTCCATATAGCCCCACTGTGCAGTGGTTGAAATGCCGCATAGCTTCAACTATGGCTCCATAGTCTTCATAGAGGAAACGTCCACCCCTCGCGCGGAACTGCGTATTCCATTTGTTCAGATAGACATCGGCTCCAAACAAGGCGGTAACCCGTTTGGGGGTACTTGCCTCCCAGTCCACTGCCATAGAGCAATAGCCGGTTAATCCGGCTTGTGCTTCAAAAGCAAGCCATCGGTTTACCACATACATTCCTTTCAAGTCCAGCCCATACCGTTCCCTGCCGAACAATCCGCCACTTGCCTTCAGAAACCATCGCGAGTCCCAATGGGTTTCCTTGGATAGCACTGCCATGTTCAGCCGCACTTTCTTGTACCGGTCGCCATAGTCGTTATACACCGGCACTAATGCCTGCGCTGTGGCCTGCCACCCTTTGCCCATGTTCCATTTCACTCCGGGTGTCAGGTTCAGCAGGATCTCATACACTTTCCCATTGTGAAACAAATCCCGGTAATTGAAATCCGCCCCGACAAATATATCTACCTGACCGGCGGGTATGGACGGCTGTGCAATCAGGGATGAATGCCCATAAAAGACCAGCATGAATAGCAAGATGAACAGTTTCTTGCTTTTTCTCTCGTAAGCTCTCATTTTTTCATATATGCTCGTATTTGTCTATTGTCAATTGACGTCATAGTTCATATCCCGGTCATCTTTCATAGGATGCCTTTTGCCACGTTTTCTACGAAACACAAGTTTCTCTTCATCCTTTTAACCCAATGTGAGCCATCCCGGTTTTACTTCAAGATGGCTCACATTGAAACGACACTCGCACAAAGTGACTTTCAGCCTTTCACCAGAAAAAAGTGAAAGGTTTATTTTTCCCAATCATTTATTCACTCTCTCATTAGTCCGAATATGATCCCCCTATGATAAAACGTTGTTTTAGCTTCCGCCTTTGCTTTGGTTAAAACAAACATGTCCTTCAAAACATTTGTGGCTTGGCATACAGCTTGTCAGGCGATTATTTTTTGTCCAAGACCTCATACACGGAATGCTGGCTCTTGAATTCCGGCACCATGTCTTTCATCCGTCTGACGATTTCCATGTCACTTTCCGTCACGCTGGCTTCCACCATGTCGTTCACTTGTCGGCAGGCATCCTCGTAATCATACTCCCGCACTGTGGCGATTTTTATCTTGGGATGGAATGTAGGCTGCGTGTTCTCCTTCTCGTTCAGCACCTCTTCATAAAGTTTTTCGCCATCGCGCAAACCGGTGATTTGTATCTCCACATCTTTTGCCCCGCTCAACTGAATCATCCTTTTTGCAAGGTCGATGATTTTTACGGGATTTCCCATGTCGAACACAAAGATTTCGCCGCCATTTCCCATGGTGCCCGCTTCCAGCACCAGTTTGCAGGCTTCGGGTATCAGCATGAAATACCGGACAATATCCTTGTGGGTTACCGTCACCGGCCCGCCATGTTTGATTTGCTCTTTGAACAAGGGAATGACGGAACCATTCGAGCCCAACACATTCCCGAAGCGTGTAGTCACGAATTGAGTGATTCCTTTCACCTTGCCTTCTTTGATCGCCTTGTCCAGACTCTGCACATAAATCTCACAGATACGCTTGGAACATCCCATCACATTGGTCGGGTTCACGGCCTTGTCGGTGGACACCATGACAAACTTCTTCACGCCATACTTGACGGACAAGTCTGCAATGATTCGTGTGCCGTCCACATTGTTACGGATGCTTTCTCCCGGATTGTTTTCCATCATCGGCACATGCTTGTAAGCCGCTGCATGGAACACATAATCCGGTCGGCTTTCCGCAAAGATTTCCTCCATCCGCTCTTTCATGCAGATGTCGCTGACGATGGTATGCGCTTCTATGCCCGCCCATTGCTTGGCCATCATCAGCCGGATGTCGTGCAAGGGCGTTTCGGCCTGGTCTATCAGGATGAGCCTACGAGGGCTGAACTGCGCGACCTGCCGCACAATCTCACTGCCAATACTCCCGGCTGCACCCGTTATCAGAATAACCTTGTCTGTCAGTAATTCCTTCACTGAATCAAGGTTGATTTCTATTTTCTCACGGGGTAGCAAATCCTCTATTTCCACTTCTTTCAGCTGAGTGTGGCTCAGGTCACTTTTCCCGTCCCATTCTTGTATGCCGGCCGTCATGTGTATTTTGATGCCTGCTGACACTAATCGGCTGACCATATCTGGATTGTTCCGGATGGCATCGTTTTTCAGCGGAGATACCAGCAAGACTTTGGCATGAAGCCGTTTCATTTCTTTCACCAGATTCTCGTCGTTCGGATACACCCGCACGCCCATCAGGTACCGGCTGGTCATATCCGATTCGTCCGATACGAATCCCGTGAGGATAAATGCGGAAGCATCCTGGTTACGGATGCTTTTGGCCAATCCCACGCCACCGGCTTTCACCCCATAGATGAATACCCGCTTGGCTTGTTTCTGATGGAAAGCGGAATCATACAGGAATTTCACCAGGACACGCACGGCCCACATCAGTGTGGTCGCCAGCAAAGCGGCAAGTCCGATGTCCCTCATGCGTATTTCCATGAGCCAGCGGTCTGAATGGAACACATATTTCATCCCCATGATCAATACCAGTCCGGTCAGCATGGCAAACCCTGTCCGCTGCAAATCCACAAAGGAGGAGTAACGGATGATTCCCGAATAGGTATGAAACAGCCTAAAGCCTATAATGTAGAAGAGAAGGTAAAAGCTAAATGCTCCCAGCAAGAAGCTAAAATGCTGAAGGGTATGCAATGTTCCGTTGTTGAGCGCATAGACGAAAAAGTCCGCGCCCAGCACAATCAGGCAATCCAAAATGAGAATGGCCCAAAATGGAAGTGCCCTTTTGGAAAAATACCAACTAGAGATATTCGAAATCATTTGCTTTAGATTTATAAACCGTATATTTTTGCGAGTTCCTTTGTAATAGAACTGAATCCGTATTTAGTGGCGAATACATGAGCGGCGGTTTCCATCTTTGATTTAAGATTCTCATCTTCAAGGAGGGTTAGGACTTTATCAGCCATTGCGTTGGGGGCATTTTGGGGAACCAAATAGCCATTTTCGCCATTCCGAATCAGTTCCCGATGTCCTCTATTGTAAGTCGCTACGATTGCATTTCCGGAAAGCATGGACTCCACTACGTTGAGAGGCAGACCTTCTCTCTTGCTACAACATACTTGGATGTCTATGATGTGTTGGTAATCTTGCAGATTCGTGACGTACCCCAGCAATTTCACATTATTCTGTAGCCCCAACTCTGCAATCAGTTCTTCCAGGAAGCGTTGTTTCGGTCCATTACCGGCCAATAGTAACAAGGCGTTCGGATAACGCTCTTTGATTTGGGTCATCATCCGGATAGCTACGGACTGGTTCTTGTTTTCATTCAACTCTCCTATGCAAAGTATGATTTTCTGCTCATCAGTAAATCCCATTTTTTGCCGGAGTATCTTCTTTTGATTCTTGCCAATGGGGAAGTATCTGTTCTCGTCAACTCCTACGCCATGCATGTGCTCTACCTTGCAATGGAATTTTTCCGATGCGAGGGCATAGTCTTCATGCGTGATGGTGATCAGGATGTCTGTCAACCTTGAAAATAGTTTTTCTATCGGATAGTAGCATATCCAACTTTTCAGTGGCCCACCTTTGTAGAAATGAAATCCATGAGCCGTATAAATCACTTTAGTCCCCTTTTTGCGTGCCGCTTTGGCAGCAAGTCTTGTAACAATTCCTCCCATGGGAGTATTACAATGGACTACATCATACTTTTCTGCATCAAGAATCTTTTTTAATTGCTTATAAGCGAAGTAATTGTCCTTGCTTTTGGGAGAACGCGCAAATGGCAAGTCATAGATTTTGTCCGCAAAATCTATTTGGAGGCCATTTTTCTCCGCAAGGTTGTTTTTGGCGGCCACGTGTACTTCATATTCATGCTTGTGGAGCAGATTGGCAAGAGGCCTGTGAAATTGCGCGATATGGCTTTGTACGGTTGCAACAAGCAATACTTTTTTCTTCATTTTATTGGGTGATAAAATTCCGTAGATTACGGAGGATTACGTCAAACATTCGTTTGTTATTGCCATTGGAGACAAAAGAATTGTGCGGAGAAATGGCTACGTTGCTCAGCTTCCATAGCGGACTTGCCGGATCCAATGGTTCCGACTCGAACACGTCCAGTGCAGCGAATACATCCGGACGTTTTTGCAGGAAGTCACACAAAGCGGGTTCATCTATCAAGCCCCCTCTTGCTATATTTACCACTATGGCTTCTTCTTTCAGTTTCATAAGCATTTCCTTGGATACCAGATGATAAGTGGAAGGCAAGAGCGGTGCAGTAATGATTATTATGTCAAAATCACCGATATATTCTTTTAAGGAAGATATAGGTTTTATCCGGTCGAAGCACATCGGCTTGTGGGTTGTACAGACATCAAATCCGGTGATATCAGCCTCGAAAGCATGAAAACGCTTGGCTACTTCTGTACCAACGTTTCCGGCTCCTAGGATGGCAATCTTGGTTCCTACTATCTCTCGGAGTCCTCTATGCTTGATCCAATGCCCATCCATTTGCTCTTTTCTGAAATAGCAACCTTGTTTGTAATGTTCAAGTATTCGGAATACGGCCCATTCTGCCATGGGAATGCCATACACTCCGCGGGCATTGAAAAGTTTTATTTGACGTCTTTCAATTTCATCCATTGGAACACGATCCAATCCTGCACTGGTCAGCTGAATGAACTTCAATTGAGTGAAATCCTCTATGGGGTGAGAGAGAAACAGGCCATTGCATACTACTGCATCGAAGGAGTGTGCTTCAACGGGTAAAGGTCCTGACTCTTGCTGCATGAAATGAATGTCATATCCCAATGATTGGATTTGATGGAATTGTTCTTCAGTGTATGCGAAGCAGCCGGTTAATAATAATCTCATATTCTAATCTTGGCTATTATGAATTGGGAAATTCCTCTTAGTATGATGGCTGCAACAAGAATTGTAGAGGTCAGTAGCAGCCAGTTCAAAGGGAATGGACCTATCTTGAGATTTCCTAAAATAACGTATTGTACCAAATATATTTCAAGTGTCCTATCGGAAATGAATTTGATTACTATATAAAATTTGGCATACCCCACCATATGAAATTTCCGTAATTTATTTTCCAAACTCATGAACATTCCAAAAAGCACATAAAGAAACGTTAGGAGAATGACCTGATTGACCAGTTGATAGTCAGCTATGCTTTCGTATTTCACAAACAGCATCTTCGACGCAAAATAGATACACGCCAGAATGAGGGTGATTATGACGACAGATGATTTGCATTTCAACGCCATGACATCTTGATGATGGCAACGCCACCTATAGTGCAACCCCATCAACATGCTTTGAAAGAAAACGAATTCAATCATGGGTTGGCGGACATTGTCTATGTGATAATAACTATGGTCATATACCGTCACATAGAGTACAACTTGTAGGACTAAGAGCAAAGCTGCTGTTATGATGTAATTCCTTGTATTCATTTCAATATGCTTGGAAATGAAATATAGAGGAATATACAGCAGGATGATACTAGCCACAAAGTGCCAGTGTGTGGGCCAGACAAAGGTTTTTATCCATCCCAATTCCGATATCGTGTAGGCTCCGATGGAAAGATAAATAGCCGTAATGACCCAGACTGGTATGTATATGCGGATAAATCTTCGGGCATACCATTTCCCGAATGAGTTTTGTGGTTTGGCCAAGCAATACCCGGAAACAGCAAAAAACAAGACGTCACCCAGCAGGCCTCCATTGGCTATGAGGTCTGTGGGATAAACTCCAGTATAATGGGAGTTCGTGATAACAACGGCAGCAAGTGCACGTATGACGACTATGAAAAGGAAAAATTGTTTTTCCATTATTGGTTGATTATTTCAGAAACGGATTGAAGCACCTTTTTCCTATTGTTGGAAAAATAGTGGCTGACTTTTTCCGCTTCTTTTTCCAGTTGGCGGATTTCTGAAATGCCCTTTTGGAAGGTTTCTCGTATTTCGTCGATATCTTTTATTTTGTCCGTATTGCAGAAGCTTCGGCCTATGATTACCATGGACGACCCCAAACGATAGTGCTCTTTCAGCACCTCTGCTCCAGGAAGTGCGCCGCCCTCCAGCTTTGCAATGCCGCCAAACCCAAATGGGATTCCTTTTTTCTTGATTTTCTCGCTCAGCCAGTCCACAGTTCCATCCGCCAAAAGCTCGAACATAAATTTCATGCCTAATGCGAGGTGAAGATCGTTCAGGCCAATGTGCACCATATCTACCCCGACTAGTTCCAGTATCTTGTCTATCTGCAAGGCACTTTCGGGAGTTTCTACCAATAAGCAGGTTTTTGCCTTTCCGTTCACGTATTGCAAGAACTTGCTCACTTCTTCCACTCTTTTGAAATAGGGTAGCATCACGATGTCGGCTCCTGCGGCAATGGTGGCCTCTATCTCATCTTTGGAAGATGGATAGTCGGGTCTTGCTTCGTGTATCGGATTTACTCGAACTATAACCTTTGCCTGATGGACACTCTTTTTTATTCTCACAATGTCTTCGAACGTGTGATGGTTCTGAACGGTATCCAATCCTTTTTGGCGGACATCTTTTCCGATAAACTCCATGTCCACGAAAATCCAATCGACTCCAGCCGCCTCCGCTATTTGGGCGATTTCTGGCTGGTTTGTAATATACATTAAGTTCAGCACGGCTATCTGTTTTTATTTCTTTACACCTGTTTCACCCACATTTTCATTATTGGCATTTGTAACGACCTTGAAGATGGTCATGAAGAAAATCTTCACATCAAGCCATAACGACATGTGTTGCGCATACCATACATTCAGTTCTATCCGTTCAGGCCAAGGCACTTCCTTGCGCCCATGCACTTGCGCCCAACCGGTCACACCGGGAAGCACATCAAACATGTGTTTTTGATGCTCCGTATATTGATCGTAAGGCCACGGATGATAAGTAAGCGCAGGACGGGGACCTATCAAGGCCATGTCTCCTTTCAAGATGTTTACCAACTGAGGCAATTCGTCAATGCTGGTTGCACGGATAATTCTTCCTACCCTCGTGATGCGGGGATCTCCCTTGTAGGAATACACCCCTGTTCCTTGTTTCTCCGCCCCCACACGCATGCTGCGGAATTTCCAGATTTTGAAAGGGACACCATTCTTTCCCAAGCGTTCTTGCTTAAAGATAACAGGTCCCTCGCTGTCCAGCTTGATGATAATCGCTACAATCAAGAGCGGAATGAATAAAATGAGTAATGCCACCAATGAGATGCAGATGTCCATTACTAGTTTGAAATATCTGTACATATCAAAAATTGTTATCAAACATCACATTCAAAAAATCTTGCCGGATTTCTTTCTGTATCTGCTCTTTATTATGATATTTACGCCCTAACCGGAAAGCTTTTCTCTGATACTCTATAATTCGTTCAGGATGTTCAAGTACTTCTCTTAAAACACGTTCAATGTCTGGTAATGAACTGATGCATATCGCAGCATCATTTCTTTTAAGATACGCCCATCCGGCTTGCTTTTCATCACAAATAGCCATGGTAGCACATCCGCTCTCCAGACAATCCACAATTTTTGTTGAGAACGATAATCTGACTGTCCATCTTGACTTCAGATCAAATGCTTCCACGTGCAGAGCAATGTCGCTTGCGGCATATACTTCTTTCAGCTTTTCTAAAGAAACTCCATTATGAAGGATGGAGGTCGTTCCGTCATTAATCAGCCGTTCTTGCTGAGGAGATAACCTATTATTGGTGTAAATATCCAGTTGCATTTTTATGCCATCTCGATTGATCCTCCTCATTGCTTCCGCTATATGAACAAGCGTTTTCCAACGATTTAGGTATATGCCGCCTGCAAATATGAATTTTATAGGGTTATTTACGCTCGTTTTTTCTTTTTCCGGTGGAAATACCCCACTTTTACACACGATTTTCATCGGTACACCAAAATCTTTCTCGCACTGAAGTTTTTGCTCCTCGGTCATCGTGTACACTAATTTGTAACAAGTGATTGTCTGCCTCACATGCTTACGAAGCAAAAAATGATTCACCCAATACAACGGAGACAACCGATATTGCCGATTTGTATAAAAATCATCCGAGATATAAGAAATAACAGGCTTTCTTGTCAGGCTGTGCACAATACGTGTCAGCCTCAGCATATAATGGTTCCCGTAGCAAGGAGCAAAAATTACATCCGGATTGAATGCTAAGACAAAGTCATCCAAACGCTTTGTGTGCCAAGGCGCAACCCACCAGAAGAATTCCCGTGCAATGCGTACTGTTTCGCCTCCAATCCATTTCTTTATCCCTCTCACTTCCACATCGGCATGAGGATCATACTCTGCTTTGGGATACTCTTCATAGTTTAATACCCTACCTATCGTATTGGAGTTTCCCAAGTGGCGGCAATAATCCATCATCATACTGTCTGTCATCTGAAAATATTTTTTGCATAGGCTATTAGAAGGTTTAGCCGCCGCACAAGTTATCTGAGCGAATTCCGCATGAAAACCGGAAAAAATATTCGAAAGGACATTGCCTCCGTTCTGATCATCACGCCAAGCTTCTTTGGAAAGAACTAATATTCTCATCTTAAACGCTTATAAATTTTCAAGAGAATCCGTATGATGTCAAACCCAAACCATCTGACAAGTTTTACTTTCTTTACATAAGAACACCAGTCGTACATCGTGAGCCACCATAAGGTTTTCATCTCACTTATTAGTTCCAACTGCTTATCTCGTCTGATTTTGGCAGAGTTTGTCATCCAAAGCACATATTGCAAAGCTAGATAATTCAAAAGGGGTAAACGTTTTTCAATCCCTTTCTCTTTGCATTCATTGGTATACTTAATCAACACATCTGCTATGTCCCTTAGATTCTTAACCCCGATGTTAGACGAAATAGAGACCGCATTCTGCTGCCGATAGATATAAAACGGATTGTCAATGACCATAAATCGATCTGCGTACTTTACGATTTTAATGCAGTACTCAATATCTTCGCTCAGTTGGTTTTCTACAAAATCAAGATGATGTTCATTGAACAGACGACGAGAGACACACTTATTACACGCAGATGTTGTAAAAACATCTGCGTGCAATAAATCGTCTATTGTATAGACTGTGTCAAAATTCGACACACTTATTCCACGCACATCCGTGCGTGAGTCCCTTTGATAATATTTCTTGTACCCGAACATCACAACATCCGGATGATATTTCATGCAGACCTCTGCACACTCTTTCATTGCATCAGTCGAATCCCAGTAATCATCACTATCCAAGAACAAAATATAGTCTCCAGTCGCTATTTTTATCCCGGCATTTCGTGCGGAAGACAATCCTCCGTTTGTTTTATGAACTACCTTGATACGGGAATCACGTTTGGCGAAATCATCACATAGATGTGGACTATTGTCTGGGGAACCATCGTTTACTAAAATGATTTCCAGATTCTTATAGCTTTGCAATGTTACGCTGTTCACACATTGTGTCAGATATCTTTCCACATTATATACAGGAATGATAACACTGATCTTGACTTCCATCTTCAGATCTTATTTGTCCTACAATTTATGCCTTCCTCCACACCATCTTATTCACCACCCCCGTATAACTCTGAATGAGTTTCACCACTTTTGTGGAAACATTTTCATCTATATAATCAGGCACAGGAGTTCCGTAATCACCTTTCTTGTGTAGTTCCACAGCTGTTTCCACTGCTTGCAGAAGCGATTTCTCATCAATGCCAGCCAACACAAAGCCTGCTTTGTCCAGTGCCTCTGGACGTTCGGTGGAGGTACGGATGCAGACAGCTGGGAAGGGATGGCCCACCGAAGTGAAGAACGAGCTTTCCTCGGGTAGTGTACCGCTGTCGCTCACAACGGCAAAGGCGTTTATCTGCAAACAATTGTAGTCATGGAATCCTAATGGTTCGTGCCGGATAACCCGTGCATCCAGTTTGAATCCGCTTGTCTCCAGACGTTTGCGGCTGCGTGGATGGCAACTGTATAGGATAGGCATGTCATACTTTGCCGCCAAGACGTTGATGGCATTGAACAGCGAAGTGAAATTCTTCTCCGTGTCAATATTCTCTTCCCGGTGGGCAGACAGCAGGATGTATTTGCCTTTCTGCAAGCCCAAATGGCGATGGATGTCGCTCTTTTCGATGTCCGTCAGGTTGGCGTGTAGCACCTCCGCCATAGGCGAACCGGTCACGTAGGTTCGTTCCTTGGGCAGACCACACTCCGCCAAGTAGCGGCGGGCATGTTCACTGTAAGCCAAGTTCACATCGCTAATGATATCCACAATGCGGCGATTGGTTTCTTCGGGTAAACATTCATCTTTACAGCGGTTTCCTGCTTCCATGTGGAAAATGGGGATGTGCAGGCGTTTTGCCCCAATCACAGAGAGGCAGGAGTTGGTATCGCCAAGTACCAGCACCGCATCCGGCTGTGTCTGTACCATCAGTTTATAAGAAGCGCTGATAATGTTTCCCATTGTAGCACCAAGGTCATCCCCCACGGCATCCATATACACTTCCGGCTCTTTCAGTTTAAGGTCACGGAAGAACACGCCGTTCAGGTTGTAGTCGTAGTTTTGCCCGGTATGCGCCAGAATGCAGTCGAAGTATTGGCGACATTTCGTTATCACTGCCGCCAGCCGGATAATCTCCGGGCGGGTACCTACGATAATCAGCAGTTTCAGTTTCCCATTCCCGGCGAATTTAATGTCCGAATAATCTGTTCTCAGTTCCATTATCGCTTTCGTTTTAGAGATTCATGATGTTGTCCCCAGCCAAAGGAATATAAGGTCCGTCCTTTACTTCAAAGATGACCGTCCCGCTTTCCAAAACCTCCAGTGTATGCCATTGTCCGGCAGGGATGTGTACGCCATAGTTTCCTGAATCCGCGGACAATTCCTGTTTTTCCTGTACTTGTTTGTCTTCAGTGTAGAAAAGGACGTTTATCCTTCCTTTTAACAGGATATAAGTTTCTGCGGTATGTGGATGCCGATGTACGGGCAACTGCGTTCCCGGCTCCAAAGCGTTCAGCAGGCGTTGTGCCTTGGCTTCCAGGCTGTCATGCAGATTATAGTTCATCCGCAAACGGGGACTGTGTACAGCTTTTTCCGACACTTCGTCCAGCAAATTATTGTTGATCAATTGCATAAAAACATTATTTATCAAGTGTCTATTTGCTCTCTTTCAATGCCACCTCTTCGTAATACGTGTCCGGTCTGTGGGGGTCAAACGGTTCGTTAGCCCACATCACAGTAACCAAGTTCTCTGTATCCGATAAGTTGATGATATTGTGCGTATAGCCGGGCAGCATGTGTACGGCTTCTATCTTTTCGCCCGACACTTCAAATTCCATCACTTCATCAGTTCCCACCTTGCGCTGCTGAATCAATCCATGTCCGGCAACTACGATAAAAAATTCCCACTTGGAATTGTGCCAATGTTGCCCTTTCGTGATGCCCGGTTTGGAGATATTTACCGATACTTGCCCGCAATCGGCAGTTTTCAGTAGTTCGGTAAACGAACCCCGCTGGTCTATATTCATTTTCAACAGAAAGGCCGCTTTCTCCTTGGGCAGATAACTCAGATAGGTGGAATACAGTTTCTTGGCAAATGACCCAGTTGGAATCTGGGGAATCAAAAGGGTCTGGGGTTGACTGTGGAATGATTGTAGTAAATCAACGACTTTCCCTAAAGTTGCCCTGTGGCTTATCGGTACAGCGCAATAGCGTCCTTCCGGCTTCAGCACCGTTTTTAATCCGTCAAATTCGCAATGGTGCTCATTCCCGGTCAATGCGGCAATCATCTCATCCACGAGGTCGTCGATGTAGAGAAGTTCAAGTGCGGTGGAACGGTCGTTGACCGAGATGGGCAGGTCGTTGGCAATGTTGTGGCAAAAAGTGGCAACCGCAGAATTATAATTCGGACGGCACCATTTTCCAAACAGGTTAGGAAAGCGATAGACCAATACTTTTGCTCCCGTTTCCTCGCCATAACGGAAGAAAAGTTCCTCACCGGCCAGCTTCGATTTGCCATAGTCCGATTCCCCATATCGCCCTATCAAGGTAGCTTGAATAGATGACGACAGCATGACCGGGCAGCGATTGCCATGTTTGCGCAGTGCATCAAGCAGCGTAGAAGCAAAGCCGAAGTTGCCAGCCATGAACTCGCCCTGCTCCTTGGGGCGGTTTACTCCCGCAAGGTTAAAGACGAAATCGGCTTTGGCGCAATACCCATCGAGCTGCTCCGGAGTGGAATCGATGTCGTATTCCATCACCTCATCAATGACAAGCTCGCCATAACAACGGGCTTTGCCATCGCGTATGTTCTTCAGTTGGGCGCAAAGGTTCTTGCCGACAAACCCTTTGGCACCGGTTACTAAGATTCTCATTATTCCGAACGAATTTCTTTTGCGTTGGCACGTTCTATCAAGCCCAAATCTTCCTGAATGAAGCGAAGGCGCATCAATTGCTTTTTCATGCCTTCCACATTTAGCTGGGTCGTATTGTGGCTATGATAATCCTCTATTTGCGATACCTTTTCGTCTCCCTCAATGAAGAATTTGTCATAGTTCAAGTCACGGTTGTCGCAAGGTATTCGGTAATAATCGCCCATATCTATGGCCTTAGCCATTTCCTCGCGGGTCACCAGGGTCTCATACAGTTTTTCACCATGGCGCGTGCCTATTACTTTCACTTCCGTTTCACCGTACTTAGGATTAATCTGTGCATAAATCTCCTTCAGGGCTGTAGCCAGGGTTGCCAAGGTTGCGGCGGGAGCTTTCTGCACGAAGAGGTCACCGTTATGCCCGTGCGTGAAGGCATAGACCACCAAGTCCACCGCATCATCGAGCGTCATCATGAAGCGGGTCATGTTCGGGTCTGTTATGGTGATGGGCTTGCCGTCCATCATCTGTTCCACCCACAAGGGAATCACGGAACCACGGCTGGCCATCACATTGCCATAGCGCGTGCAGCAAATGGTCGTCTGTGCGTTCTCACCCAACTCGCGCCCTTTGGCAACGGCCACCTTCTCCATCAGTGCCTTGCTAATGCCCATCGCATTGATGGGATAAGCCGCTTTATCTGTACTAAGTACTACGACATTCTTCACTTCATGCTCTATGGCGGAAAGAAGTACGTTCTCCGTACCCAGTACATTGGTGCGTGTAGCCTCCATCGGAAAGAATTCGCAACTGGGCACCTGCTTCAGGGCAGCGGCACTGAACACGTAGTCCACACCACGCATCGCCACATCTACCGATGTCTTATTGCGTACATTCCCGATGTAGAATTTTACTTTAGGATTTTGCAGCAGATGACGCATGTCATCCTGCTTCTTCTCGTCGCGGCTGAAGATGCGTATTTCCTTAATGTCGCTGTCGAGGAAACGGCGCAAAACCGCGTTACCGAAAGAACCGGTACCGCCGGTTATCAGCAAAATTTTGTCTTTGAAAACTGACATGATATCTTTATTTATCGAATATTTATATGCACAATAGACCGATTAAGGCTTTATACGGAACTTATTATAGATTTTCTTAACAGGTTCGGCAATCAAGTTGTGCTCGTATTTATTCATTGCCAAGGCATACATGATAATGAAATACTCTGCCACAAAGCAACAGCCTTTCACAACGATTCCGCCCCACCCGGAGAATGGAATGACACGATTTATCCCAATTCCCACCACGAGCGTCAAGAGCAGAGGAAATAGCATCCGCAAAAATGATTCCTTGAAAAAGACACTGATTTTAAGCTGTAGCACTCTATTATAAACAATATTCAGCAATAGCGTACGAACCAAATATGATATGCAAACAGCCATACAAATCCCAAGCATATCATAAAGAGGAGCCAAAACAAACAATAGGACGATATTCAAAATCGCCATTATAATATAGATGATTGCCTTTGATTTTACATTGACAAACATCAAAGTTTCTTCTGCTATTTGTTCAGAAGAATGAATTAATAACGGGAATATTAACAATATGGCTCCAACATAGACATCCGAGAAACTTTCACCCACCCATGTATTGATAAAATCCCTGCCAATGGAAATATAAGCGAAAAAGATGAGAGCCACCACGAATATTTGAATTCGGCCCACTTTGACCATCAAAGGCAAGCAATTTTCTTCTGAAACAATTTTGCGAGCTAATTTTGGTATAAAAAAGCCACTGAGCACATTAGCAAAAATATAGACGTATCCTTCAATTGTTATTGCTATTCCCAAAACTGCAATGCTGGCCGAGCCAGAAAAAATGCCCAGGACAGATGGTGCTATATTGAAAATCATTCGTTGCGCCAACGCGATCGCCGTCACCCAGCCGGAAAACGACATGATCGACTTAAATTCAGCAGGGTCTTTGTATCGATAGTTTATCTTCGTGTCAGTATATCGTTTCAATACGACCAGTTTGAGGATAATTGTCAGCACACCAGCCACAGCATTGACCGTCACCAAAGCATATAGTCCATAGCCCAAGAGTAGACAAGCACTCATTAAGCCCACCACCAAGAACTTGTGTATCAGGTCACAAGACTTAAGCTGCACGAATTTCTCATTCGCGTTCAACACCCCATTCAATGGAATAAAAGGAAACGAGATGACAGAAAAAAGCGCGGCTACGCAATAGACCACCTTGAATTTTTCAATCTCTGTGGGAGTCAATTCTTGGTAGATGGAAGGAATAAAGAAGTAGACAATCGTCAGGACAATCAGCAACGTCACGTCAAGCCACACATAGAGCTTTGTCACTAATCCAAGACAGTTGTTGGCTTTCTCCGGTTTGCCTTCAGCCAAATACTTTGCCACAAAACGTTGCACAGCTTGGCTCATTCCGAAGTCAAACACAAAAAACGATATAACAGACATTGCCAATGTGTACAGACCGAAATTCTCCTTCCCAATCGAATGAATCATCCAAGGCGTATAAATAAGTCCAAACAGGATATTGATTCCAATTGAAATATAGGATATGATAGCCCCTAACTTGATTTGATTAGTTGAATCAAATTTTATAAAACACCTCATAAATTAATATTATAAGTACTCAAATTAAAGCCTGCATATTTTTGCTAACGCTATTTTAATCGATGCTAACGAGGATATTTTTCCGCCGACATCCATCCCGCAGTCTATTATGTTTTTCACGTCTTCAAGAAAAAACTAAGTCTAGAAATCAAATCTAATTCCATTATATACATAGGTGAAATTGTATATAAAAGAGTATATAGATTGAATCATTATTGCATTAATTATGATGTATCTATATTTCATTAATCTTTCTTCATCGGTTAATATGAGAGCAAATGGCACGACTGCAATCATTGCTAGAAAGTTAGATGATCTATAAATTAATTGATAGGAAGATAATTGCCCGATTAAAAATGCTGCCAAACAGAAAATATAAAAGAGGAAAATGGTATTCCTCCTACTATGCCTGTAACATAAGTATGCTATGACAGAAACTAAAATTATGCAAGTCATAGAGTTTAAGAATTGCCAAGTTCCAAAAACTGTGTATTTCTGGTATCCTAAAAGCTTGTCCTCAAGTGAACTTAGCATGACCGTAGAATTAAGCATAGGGAGAAGATACATATATCCCAATGATAATAATAACACTATAATTATGATGCTCAAATCTGAAACTATGTCCCTTTTGCGAAATAACAATATTAATCTACAGCAAATTAGCGGTAAAATTCCATAATGAAAAAAAGGTGCTAAAAGGTAAAACAACCACGAAGCTATCTTAAACTTACTTTCTATTAATTCCATATAAATGAAGTATGCGAATAGTGCATACAGTAAATACAAACGACAATTACTTACTATTAGAAGATAATTCAGGTTCGAGACCAAAAACAATGTAATTAAAAAAACAGTCGTTTGGTTCAGATTGAATTTGTTCGCACTTTTATAAACTAAATAGAAAGGAATGAAATAGGTGATGAATACTGTTATTGCGGGGAAATAGCGATGGTCAGTAAACGTAAATAGATATAAATATAGATGGGTTAGCGGATTCAAATCCATCCGATTTTCCAATATCCAATTACGCCCAACTTGTTTATAGAATTTTATTGTTTCAAAATGTCGATACAAATCCCAAGTAGGGCTTGGGCTAATATTAAAAGACAGATAAGATAATACCGCTATAAAGACAATGCTATATACCCAATAAACTTTTCTCCTCAAAAGGGGGAAAACAGTAAATAGCACGAAATATACCACAAACAGAAGTAATAGTGTCTGCATATATAGGGTGATTATTTCCTTTCTTTCTTAAACACCATAGGATTTCCAACAGCGACTGTATAGGGGGGGACATCTTTGGCCACAACTGTTCCTGCCCCAATAACAGCCCCATCACCAATATGTACTCCGGGCAGAATTATCACCTTACGGCCAATCCATACATCATTACCAATGTAAATAGGCTTTTCCTCAGAATAGCCTTGATCTATGATTCTTGTTTTCCTATCTTGAAATTTATGATTAATTGTGTACATTATAACATCAGGCCCCATTAGAACATCATCCCCTATATATACTCTACCATTTATTTCACATCTGACACCTAAGCCTGAATTATTCCCTATGCTAATGGAATAGGGGAATTTTGCTTTACGCTCTACATTAACTCCTCTGCCGATATTTTCAACCATGTGTTTAGTCAGCCAATAACGGCATTTCCTTGCTCCCAAAATCTTTCCATAAACACTATTGGATAATGGAAGATGCTGTGCAAAAAGTATATATATCAAACGATAGATTCTTTTCAGATTCATAATTTCAATAATATATCGTTTACAAAATGTCTAAAGTTCACGCTCTCATTGTATTTCTCTTTCCACATTTTGAACGCATTACTCCTGAGAAAGAGTTTGTCTTCATAAGGCAAAAAACAATATTCCATCAGTATCTTTGCGAGGTCTGATGGCGAGAAATTCGCGTCTAATAAATATCCATTAAATCCATTTGTTATAATCTCCTTAACTCCTCCTACGTCAGTCCCTATTACAGGTATTCCCATTGACATCACTTCCATCATTGTCATAGGCAGCCCTTCTGTGGAAGAAGTGTTTATCAAAAAATCAAAATCAACGGAATTTATGTAATCCAAGGCATCATCATTTTTCATGTAGCCCTTAAACTCAAATCGGAGATTGGACTTTGAATCTAACTTTTCATGGGCATATTGAAGCACCTTATCGAAAATATAGCCAGCACCAATATGAACCCATTCTATTTCAATATTATCAATAAGTGCAAGAGTGTCTATTATCAAGTCTATACGCTTGATGTCTCTGACATAGGAAAAACTTACCAACTTCAAAGACTCTCGATTATGGAACTGGGTTTTTCCCCTACGATGAAGCACCCCTAACCGACAAACACATGACTTATCTGCTTGATTTCTATATGTTGAATTATAATATTTTTCACCTGCCTCAGAAATAAAAATCAATTTATCAACTTTGTCATTAGTAATATCCTTAAAAGGCAAATAATAACCATTAATGGATAACTTATATAAATCACCACCGTGAAGCCTTGACACAACACGCTGGTTGTCTTTCTTGGTGGTCACACAAGAATATGTAGCATAATCATTCCAGTAAGTATAGTAGATGATATCGCTATCTGCAAAACTTGCTATTATACTTTTTAAGTATTTAGAAAAGTGCATGCTTCGCATCATAAAACGCAAAATCTTTACTAAAGAAGCCAATCGCAATTTACGCTGCTTTTTGCAGTTAACTATTTCTTTATAGAAATCCCTTTGGCACAACGACAATAGAGCTAAAATTAATGGATTGTATCCCTTGCTTGCATTGTAACGATGCAGAACCACATCTGCAGGCTGAGGTACATATAACTCATTGTCTAGATTTCTGGCAATTATCACCAAACGAAATTTTTCCCTAAGATATTTTACTTCTTCACGTAGAAAGCTTGATTCCGGTAAGCCATACGGGAAAGTATTTGTAATTAATATTAATGTTTTCATATTTTACCCAATCAGAAATCTTCCGACCCTTGTCTTTAGAGACATTTGAGCTAAAACGACAGACACAACTAATGTTACCGATAGAAGGAAAAACGGCAATTCAGTTATCCCTACATTGTAAATTAAGCTTGTATGGTAAACGAGATACCATAAAATAAACTGGTGGAATATGTATACACCATAACAAACCTTATTACTGAATTCCACGATCCTATTCTTTTGTAGGTTCAGTTTGGACAATATCCATAAGATTACCCCTAAAAGGAATAAAATACCCGATACACACATCAGCATTTTGATAAAATCTACTAATACTATGGACATAAATGAAGCCCAATCCATATGCGAGACAAATGAATTCCAGCAATGCAACATATCAGCCTTTTGAGAATCGTACAAGACAAATGTCAAAACATACACAGCTAAATTCACACACAAAAAAGCTTTATTCTTAAGGTTTATATCAAAACGCTTTTGCCAAACGATTTGCCCTAAGTAAAAATAGAAAGCATAGTGAAGGAATTGCGTATAAGCAACGAATTGAGACGGCAGAAGTACAATCAAAAATAACGCAATAAGTATATATCTTGGCCTTATTCTACAACTTTCACAAATTTGTACCAATAAAATACATCCAAAAAGCATCGGCAAAAACCAAAGATGACCTGCTCCCAGAAAAATTTCTAATAGGCATGATTTGATTGTAAACGTATCCAAATCATATAGGAATAACACATAATAGACAGCTCCAAAAAGCCATGCTGGCACAAGTAGTCTTTTTGTCTTTTTAAACAAAAGTTTTAATAAACTTTGGTTTTTGCCTCTACTACAATAATTAATATAGCTATTTACATATCCGCTGATAAACACAAATCCTGCCAATTGAAAACTAATGAAAAGAGGATTTACTGAACTATATATTGGCGATCCAAGTACAGTTTTATCTTCAAAAGGATTAGGCCAAGCACCACTGAAAATTGCAAATGAATGACCAATCACTATACACAAAATAAGTATTGGTCGCATTATAGCAACTTCCATCAAAATAGGACGGTTTTTACTTTCCTTCATTTCTATAAGTAGGTGTTCAAAATTAAATGATAATTTATCGGGTTGATTGGAACGGTGGTAACTGATTTCTCCTCCCCGGAGGAGGGGAAATCAGTTACCATTGACGTTCCATCTAAATTCCTATTTATAGTATAAACTAAATATGACTAGTTACTTATTAATTTACCGATCACATTCAAATACTTTGCAATCTGTCCCTCCTTTCCAAAATTCTCCATGGCAAATCGTTGGCAATGTTCGCTGTATGTCTGTTTCCCTTTCTCACGTACTAAAGCGACCTTTTTGAGCAAATCGTCAATGTCTTGGGGCGAAAACGTAAATCCGCATTGGGCGGGGATTAGCTCCGGGGTGGCCGTGGTGTTGCTTCCCACCACTGGAGTGCCGCAGGCCAAAGACTCGGCTGTCACCTTGCCAAAGGTTTCCTGAACTGAAGGGTTGACAAAGACATCGGCCATGGAATAGTATTCCGCCAGCTTTTGCGGAGTGTTCACTTCGCCTACAGATAAAAGATTGTTAGGAATAGAAACTTCGGTTGGGAATCGTCCAACCAACACAACTTTCACATCCGGTATTCGGCGGGCAATCTCCATAAATTGGTCTATACCTTTGGCCTTGCGCCATGTTTGAGCAACTCCTAAGACTACATAATCAGATGAGGATAAACCAATTTCTTTACGCAAAGAAGATGTTGGCAGAGGGTGAAATATACTTAGGTCAATCCAATTGTAGATGAAATCCAGAACCTTCGCCTTTTGAAGAAATGATTGTTTTGCCTCTTGTAAAACCCAATTTGACACTCCGATGACTCCCAGCCGGGGAATAGCCAGGAAGAGACGTTTTTTATCTCTAAAAATCTTCCGACTTCTGTCAAAAAACAGACTTTTGTTATAGGCGTGAAGAAGTGGGCAATGATGGCATTCCGTCTGCCATTTATAACAACCGATACTTGTATAATGGCAGCAATGCCCGGTCATAAACCAGAAGTCATGCAAGACTAGTAACGTGGCAATGTCGTTTTTGGCTAAGAAATCAAGCAAAAAGGGAAGATGTACGTAGTTGGCATGAAGATTTCGGAGTATCACAATGTCAGGTTGTATTTCGCTCAGCTTTATCAGTACCTCCCGGGTCGCACCTTTAGAATAATACGCTTGCTTCCCAAAAATGCGGGATAGAATGGCATGACATTTATGCTCCATACTGTTCCCTATTTGGAAGATATTGTCTTGAGGATTATCATAGTCAGAACAGAACACAAAAGATTCATGGTTCATTTTTCTCAAGGCGGTATGCAATTCAAAAGTTGTACGCCCAGTACTACTAGCCCTATATACTGCATTAATCTGTACTATTCTCATCTAATAAGTTTTAGCAATTAACCAAGTAGTGAAAACGGCTAATTTAAATCAGTCACTTTTGAACGATAGAACATTTCCTGACAAAGATGTCAAAGCCTTCCGTCTATTTGCTCTCTATCCAATACGCCTTTTACATCATACACAACACCGTTACTGTGGGCTAAGAAACTCCGAATGTCCAATGTCTTGAACGCGTTATGGGATACCCCTAAAATAACTGCATCGAATTTTCCTTTGAATGCAGCCAATTCTCCATTGGAAATGTCAATGCCATATTCATGCTTTACCTTTTCAGCACTAGCCCAAGGATCATACACGATGATGTTATCCGTATACTCCTTAAGAGTAAAATAAATATCAACAATCTTAGTATTGCGAATATCCGGACAATTTTCTTTGAAAGTAATACCGAGCAACAGAATATGCGCATCCTTTACCAAAACACCTTTCTTATTCATCAGTTTGATAACTTGATTGGCCACATAATCCCCCATACCGTCATTTAGGCGCCGTGCTGCCGACATCACCCGCGGTAAGACGCCATACACCTGAGCCTTTTGAATCAGATAATAAGGATCCACGCTGATGCAATGCCCCCCAACCAAGCCTGGCTTTAACTTTATGAAATTCCATTTGGATGAAGCGGCTTCTATCACGTCATTGGTATCAATACCCATGGCATTGAATATTTTTGCCAACTCATTCATAAAGGCTATATTCACATCACGCTGCGAGTTCTCGATAATTTTCGATGCCTCAGCCACCCTAATGGAAGGAGCCTTGTGTGTACCATTCACCAATACCGAGTTGTACACCTCGTCCACCACATCAGCTATTTCAGGCGTGGAACCTGAAGTCACTTTTCGTATTTTCTCCACTGTGTGTTCCTTGTCCCCCGGATTGATGCGTTCTGGAGAATATCCTGCAAAGAAATCCAAATTGAATTTTAAGCCAGAAACTCGCTCTACCACAGGTAAGCACTCCTCTTCCGTCACACCCGGATAAACGGTTGATTCATATACTACAATATCACCTTTAGAGATAACTTTACCAACCGTTTCACTGGCTCCCCACAAGGGCTTCAAATCAGGATGATTATTATGATCTACAGGCGTGGGCACTGCTACAACATAAAAATTACAATCCTTAATCTTCTCTAAATCCGTAGTGCAAATGAAATCGTTTTTGCAGATAGCCTCTTGAAGCAGTTCATCCGCTACTTCCAACGTAGCGTCATGTCCGCTCATCAGAGCATCAACCCTCGCCTGATTCATATCAAAGCCTACAGTTTTATACCTTGTAGAGAAAAGTCGGGCCAAAGGAAGTCCTACGTAACCGAGACCGATTACGGCAATTTTAATGGAATCCATAAAAATCAATAGTTTGTTATAAGTTATTAAACAATTGTTCCTCAAATGAGAACTTATTACCAATTTTGTTGTATGGCTATTTCCCCTTTTTTCACTTCGACTTGTTCAACTAAATCGTGAACGCCATCAGATAATTCCTTATGATGGTCTTTACTATCGTAAGTAATAAATTGGAGATTAAATACTTCTGAATAAATATCTCTCACACCCTTCACATTATCCTTTGTAGTAACAAAATAATGCGGTATAGCTGTATGAAATAGAGCTGAATAATTTTCAAGTAACAAGCGCACATCGGGGTCATTTATTCCTGCGCCGATGAAGATGAAAGTCCGTGTGATCAATAGGGACTCAATTATCTTATAAAATTTAGTATATTCATTACGCGCTTTTGCGTAATCTTTTTGCGTGAATATTACTTTTTGTGGTGCATCAATGCCTCCATGCATTTTGATGACAAGCATCTCGTTTCTTCTGATGCTATCCGCTATATCCAACTCATCATATTTTTTTATATGTATTGTACCTTGTGATTCATGTGAAGCGTAAGTGTCATAGATTTTATCAAAATTTGGTGTAATGACAATCTGTTGGTTCAATTTGAAGATGTCTTTATGTATTTCTGCTTCTTTGAAATGCGGACGTTCAAATTCGTCTTTGAGAAGTTCGATAAAATCATTGTCACCCAATGACTTTTTCAACAGTTCACATGCCAGCAAGTAGTCTCCTTTTTTGATGTTTTTCTTCACTAAACCCTTGCTGCTGGCGTCGGTTAATTTATTTAACCCGCTTTCTAGAAAACCTCTCCAATCTTTAGGGTGATTCCCTTCTCTGTCCATAGAATTCATCGACAGTCCTGCCCCTAAGAATAATACGCTTTTGTTTCGAGCGATGCAAGTAACCAATGAGTTAGGCCATTTCATACACGTTCAGATTTGCATTCATTTTTTCTAGTATTCCTTTGACGACTTCTTCATACTCCCGCACTTTTGAAAAATGAGCACCCACAACACCATCTCCGCTTGAAAGACTAAAGATTGGTTTATGGGCAATTTGTGAAAGAGGAATTAAGCTATTAAGCGTAGGAATCTCGCCTATTAACAATTGAGAATCAGCCAAACGAGGGTCACAAAATTTACCTAATTTCGAGCTAACTAAATCATTCATTTTCTTGATAATATTATCATACGCTTTCACAGGACGTTTAACACCATCTTTACTTTTTGTGTTGTATTGCTGATAAATATACCCTAGGAAATGAAGATTGGCACTCGCAACAGCACTTCTTACTACATACGGCTCACCTTCATTATTTTTTTGAAAATCAACTAATCCTTTATCTATATTGGCCTTCCAATTACTAAGAGATTCCGCTATATTATCTACTGCTTTCAAACTAAATATATCAGATGACATCGGCATAATGAAATAGTCACAAGCGAGTAAAACACATCGATTAATGGCACCTAACGATGGGCCTATATCAAAGAATACATAATCATATCTATCAGATAATTTCTGCAATAAATCTTGAAATATAAAAGTTGTTTTTAATCCTCGTGGTTCCCCATTCTTGCCGCTAATCCAATCCGTACTCAGAAAATCTTCTACTAATGATAAACGGGTGTCACCAAGTATGACATCAAAACCGAATTCACGATTGGTGATGATTGGAATATTTTGTTCAGCTATGTAATCATTACCTCTTTGTAATGGTTTGATAATATCAAATATTGTTTTAGTTTTACTTTTTGAATAAAACTCTTCCAACTCGCAATCATTGGTTACATAAATAGTTGCATTACACTGTGGGTCAGCATCTATCACAATGACCCGTTTGTTTTGCTTTATCTTAAGATACGCAGCAAAATTGCATAGAAAAGTTGTCTTTCCAACACCTCCTTTGTTATTGAAAATCGCAATTGAATTCATAATACTTATGATTTATTATATACAATTTTTATTTAATGCATATAGCCGTAAAACTACCTAATTATTATTGCCAAACCACTATGCTATTTTATAGCTTTAAGCGCAACGCATTTTGCAGGGTGCTAATTCTATGGAGGTCTGTACCGATGTAGGTGTACATTTCTTGCTTTTGCAATGTCTTGGCTCGTTTCTGTACCTCTTTACCATATAGACCAAAAAGTGAGAATTGATTAAGCTGAAACTCTATACCCATGGAACTCAAACGTTGATAATCATTCTCATTCATATACAGGTATCGTTCAGGATGAGCCAACACCGGATAATACCCTTTTGCTTTGATACGAAGCAGAATATTGTTCAATCCCATAGGAGGATTGAAATAACTGGTCTCCACCAACAAGTGCTTGCCATCTTTGCCTATAGGCTGGAGGTCGTTCTTCTCCAATCGCTCTTCAAATAGATTGTCCAGCATATTCTCCGAAGCAAGATGAAGCATCACTGAACCTTGGTAAGCTGCTTTCAGTTCCACGAATCGATTTCTCAACTTCTCAGTGGTGTTGGGTATGTCTTCCATGATGTGTGGAGTGAGCCACACTTCTTTCACGCCCAATCGTTCATATTCGGCAAGTATTTGCAGGGATTCATCCATGGACTGCACACCATCATCTACTCCGGGAAGGATATGAGAATGCCAGTCAGTAAAGCCACGGAAAAATCCGCTTTCTTCCAATGTCTTCCGTTTACAGAACCACATGATGGTCAGTTGTTGTAATAACTTTTGCTGCCGTAACCATAGGCATACCCATATTTATAGCCATACCTGTAACCATAGCGGTATCCGTAACGGCTGCTACCACCTATCGTACCGTTCAGCACGAGTGCCATGTTCTTGAACCGCTTTGCCTCGTAGTCGTTTTGCAATTTGGGCAGCATATCACGTTCCAGCAAGCCTGCACGGACAATGAACACGGTTCGGTCGGCCAGTTTCTCGATGATTTGCGTGTCGGCCACAATATCGACAGGCGGACAGTCAATGAGGATATAGTCGAAACGGCTACGCATCTTTTCCATCAGTTCAGCCAAACGTGGTTCTGCCAACAACTCGGTGGGGTTAGGAGGGATAGTACCTACCGGAAGGACAAACAAGCCGGGATAGTTTTCCTTTTCCACAATCAAATCTTCGCAATTGTTTTCACGTTTGCCGAGATAGTCGCTTAGTCCCTTCTTGGGAGAACCTACGTAAGCGGAAGCCGAACCATGCCGTAAGTCGCCATCCACTACCAATACCCGTTTCCCCTTCATGGCAAAGGTGGCGGCGGTATTCATGGTAAGGAACGTCTTGCCACTACCCGGATTGAACGAGGTTATCAGGGTAACGCTTGCCTTGTCTTTGTCCTCTTTGGCATCCAAAATAAATTCCAGATTGGTGCGCAATACACGGAAAGCTTCATTGACTATATCCCGCTTACCTTGATGGATGACAATTTCCTTGGCTGTGTTCGCCGTCTTTTTCTTCTTTTTGCCACTCCCGGCCAAAGGTATTTCTCCGACAAACGGTACAGAAAGCGATTCCAAATCCTTGCGGCCGCGTACCTTGGTATTCATATTCTCACGGATGAAGATAATCACCACAGGGATAAGAATACCCAAAGCGAATGCCACCAAAGCTATATTCTTCTTCACTGGTGCTGTCGGTATCATACTACCAGATGGCGGCGTGATGACACGGGTATTATAGGCGGTGAATGCCTGCGACAACTCGTTTTCTTCTCGTTTCTGTAATAGGAAGAGATAAAGAGCTTCCTTTACTTTTTGTTGGCGTTCTACCGACAGCAGGTATTTGCCTTGTGTCGGGTTGGCGGCTATCCGTGCCGTGGTCTGCCGTTCGCTCTGCTGTAACGACCGTATCTGGGTGTTCAGCGTGGTGATATGGTTGTCGATGGAGGTGATGATGGCGTGGCGCATATTTTCCAACGACTGATCCATGTCGATTACCAACGGATTCCGTTCACTACTGTTGGCCACAAGGTCGTTCCGGCGTAATTGGGCTGTGTTGTAACTGGCGATTTGTTGCTCGATACCGGGACTTTCGATGCCCGAGTTGGCCGGAAGCAACTGGTTCTTGCTGGTGGAATTGGTGAGGTAATTACGGATATACCGTGCCATGGAAAGCTGCGTGTTTAACGCAAGGATTTGCGCATTGGTCTCGCTGCTTTGCTCCATATACATGCTGGCCGCAGCCTGTACGTCGGGTAAAAGGTGTTCGCTCTTGTAAGAGGAAATGTTCTCGTCCACATTGCCGAGTTCCTGCTCAATCACGCCGAGACGGTCGCTGATGAAAGCCGAGGTGCTGACGGCTATCTGGTTCTTGTCCTTTATCCAGTTCTCATTATAAACGGCTATCACCGTGTTCAGCACATCTTCCGCCCGTTGGATGCACACGTCTTTGAATGACAAATTGATGACGGTAGATTTCTCATCACTCAATGTAACAGACAAATTGGAAGCATAGTAGCCTGTGGCATCCTGGTATCCTCTGCGCGATACATAAATAGGTGCATCATGGATGGCAGAATCGTTCGCGACCTTTACAACAAGTTTTCCGACAGGGGCATCAACTGTGTCATTCAATGTAGCCGTTATATTTCCTGCCACATCTTCACCATTACGCGAAAAATCCGTCAGAAGTATTTGGCCGTCACGACTGGGGGTAATGGTAAAAGCCACGTTCTCGTTGTCTTGCAAATCGTTGAAGTCTACCGTATAGGGGCAATCCCGACCATACAAGACTTTCTTGTAAAACCCACCGTCCGTGTGATAGTTGACATCCAAGTGAAGACGTTTCACCACGTCAAGCATCACCGCAGGGGACTGCAAAGATTGTATTTCATTGTTCACGTTGGTGTTGGTCTGGAACAGGTCGAAGTCTCCCATCAGACCAGCCGCATCCCCCAATGAGTTCCCTTTGGAATCCTCTTTGATTAGGAGCGATGCGGAACGGGTATATACCGGCGGAGTGGTCAAAAGATAGACGACAGCCACTCCGACGGTCACAGCCAACGAAATGACGAACCAATACCACTTGTTGAGACAGAGGTAGAACAAATCTTGTATGCGGATAAAGTCATCCGCCTGTTTAGGTCTGGATATATTGTTTTGAGTTGCCACGATATACGATGTTTAGATTGGACGCGATTAATTAAAAATGAGGATGGCCACCGAAGTCAGCAACGATGCCAGCGAAATCCAGAACGAGGTGGAGCGCACATTGTTACCGTTGACAGTGGACTGACGGGCTTTTACCGCGTTGGGTTCCACATATACCACGTCATTCTGTTGCAGATAATAGGCGGGTGAAGAATAGATGTGCTCGCCGGAAGTAAGGTTCAGTCCGTACACCCGTTGCACATCCCCTTCTTGCCGTAACACCATCACCTTGGAACGGTTGCCGTAGATGGTCAGGTCGCCTGCCATGCTGAGTGCATCGAGTATGGTCAGCCTGTCCCGGTCAATGCCGAAACGTCCCGGACTGTTCACCTCGCCCAACACGGATATGCAGAGATTGGCAAATTCCACGGTCACAACAGGGTCTTTCACCAAATTCTCCTTTATCAATTCGTTCTTGATACATTCGGCGATTTCTTCCCGTTTCATCCCGGCCACGTATATTTTGCCAAGTACAGGAAAGTCTATCTTGCCCTCGGCATCCACGGTATAAGCGGATACTCCTTGATTGCTTGAAGCCGTAACGCCATTCGTTCTTAAAGACTGCCCCAATTGTCTGGACACATAAGGCAGGTTGAACAAGTCCGTCAGTTGAGGGTCACGACTGTTGACGATAATGGAAATCTTATCCTCCGGTCTAACCGTGATAGCCTTCACCTCTGGCAACTTGATTTCTGTCTCTCCGGGTCTCAAATCCTGGAAATAAACAACTTCCTTGGAAGAACCGCACGAGCCCAATGTCACTGTACTTGCGACAAAGAGCAAGATGTAAAATACTTTATTTATACTCATATTCCTGATTTTTCTTTGTTTAAGCCCTTCTATATCCTGTGTCTTGAAATACGATGGTGTTTTGGTAATGCCATTCATTGAATGATTTGCCTCCAACTGGCTTTCCTGTCTTGTATATCCTTTCTGCAAATGTTCTTTTCATACACTCCATGCCACCCACGGCAAATGGCATTTCCCTGTCCTCTACACTCGCCACAACGATAGGGAGGGGCACACGAAACACTTTCATCGCATTAATAACCGATTTCGCATAGATGTGACAAAGGTAAAAAGCGGAACGTTCGAATGCCACCCAATAATTATCGGCACGGTACAGATGAATATGCTCTCTATTGGAACGCTCACTGAAAAGTATGTCAGACAGATGATTCTCCATCAACCTGCCAAGCTCTATGCCGAACCTGTTCATTGGAATTGTGATTAAATCAATTTACAATAGCATTAATTTTCGGTCGCAAGGGGATTGATTTTTTCCTGTTTGTCAGGGAATACTTTAGACCGGTTCACGCTCTCACTTAATTAGCTGAATATACTCCGCTTCTACTTCTATGGAGGCAGCCAATAAGGTAGGCAGTTCCACCAGCAGCCTTTTGGTCTTCGAACCACGTGTGGTTATCAACGTGCCCGTATATCCGTCCAACTGTCCGCCAATGATGCGGATTTTCCGGTTTCTCATCTCCGGTGTCACTTCGTCCGGGGAATAGAACTTAGGATTATCACTGGCTTCTACCGCCTTGATGAAACGTTCCATATCTACGGCCGGCACGATGATGGGAGTATGTTGTACACCGAGCTTATAACGGTATTGCAGCTTGGGGGTACTTTCCACAATGGCATCAAGATGTTCCCTCGTGTCTTTCACGAAAAGCAAGTCCTGCATGAAAGGTTCCTCCTGATCCACCCGCTTGCCACCAACAACGACCAGACGATGCACCATAGGAGTGAAACACTGCACCTTCAGGTTCTCGAACATCTTGTAGGCGGGAAGCTTGGCATGTCTGCGTTTGAGGTCTCGCATGGCAAACCAGTGCAGTTCATTTTCTATAGGCTGTATTTCGTCCATGTAGTAAAAGGATAGCCTTACTCCTTAGTTGGTGAAGGGGTACATTTCTGACTCCTCCAAGTGTTTATTGTATTTTGAAACACAAGTAGTTACAATAGATAGGCTTAAAAGTTCGGGGAAATTCCCCTGCATCATATATGCTATCATTTCGCTATCTTTGCAGAAATATCCGCGCCGGGGGCAAGCCGCACCGCCTGTCCGACTTTATCAAAGAGATAGACAAAGAACACATAGGGGATATTCGGAAGTATCAGCTTTTTGTAGTTGATCTGCTTCATATCTCGCGCCCCCTGTCCATTTTCTTTACCTTGTCGCGGGCGGCGTTAAGCTGCTTCGCCTTGTCCTTTGCAGCGGCAAGGGCTTTGCGGATAGAGGGCTTTTTCTCCCGGTTCAGCTTCTTTGCGGAAAACTCTTGAAACGCTGCGGTCATAACGTCCGCGTCCCGGCCTTTGAAAAACACAAGGTAACGGGTCTGCTCGCCCTTAACCTTTTTTAGCGAAAAATCTATGTTGTATTTCTTCGCCGTACTCTCAAAGGCTTTAATATTGCTGTCGGTGATCTCGATGTTGGAAACACCCGCGTTCTGCTTCATAAGCTGCCGCATGGTCTGTTTCCCATGCGCGGGTTTGCTTTTCTGCTCCAAAAACTTTTGGATTGCTTTCTGTAACGCCTGTTCGGTAAGCCGCGCCGCGCCTTTTCCCACTTTGACGTATAGGGCAATCGTTTTTTGGGTTACTTCCTCCTGCAAGGTATCAACTCCTTTCCCGGTAAAGTGCGGCTATGCTCATTCGCCGCCGTATAAGTCGTGATTGACAAGGGCGGTATAGTAGCTGTCAATGGTACTCGGCGCGTTGAACAGCACCGCTTTTAGATACTGCTTGATGTTGCGCACTTTGGTTGTGTTCTCCCTCATGCAATCCAAAACAAACTCAATATGGCTGCTGTTCAGCTTCAAAAACTTGGATTTCACCAATTCGGCGGGGTAGTCGTCCCCGGCAATACGGATTGTCTTTCGGGCTGTGCAGACGGTTTCCAGCATAAGGTCAACAATCTCGTCCAAACGGTCTTTGTCAATTTTGCAGTTTTGAATGAGATGGTCGTATTCGATATTGTCCTTGATAATCTCCCTGTAAATCTCTACTGCGCTATTGCTTTTCGCTTCCGTTCTTTTCCTTTCCGGCGGCGTAGCCGCTTCGCCATGCGCAAAGGGCAAGGGGTTTAGGGAATGGAAAGGAATGGAATCGGTACTTGATAAATCAGTAATTGATTGTTCTTTACTTAATATATCTTTATTTAATTGCGTTGGATTTTCCAACGTAGGTTTTTCCTGCGTAGGTTTTTCCAACGTTGGATTATCCAATGTTGGATTTTCCAATGTAGGTAAATCCAATATAGGCGGCTGTCCGCCGCTGGTAGCTGCTTCCGGCTCTCGCGGCTGCGGCTGCTCGTATATGACGTAATCTGCGCCCCGCAAGCGTCCCTTTTCGTCGCGCTCCCGGCTGCGCACGATATATCCGGCTTTTTCGAGTTCCTTTACCGCTTCGCGGATTGCGTCGATCTTCTCCCGGTTGATATGGGATAAGCCCGCAAGGGTATAATCCCAATCTTCGGGCAGCGAAAGCATTTGCGACAACAAGCCCTTTGCCTTTAAGGACAATTCCTTGTTTCGCAAGTGGTGGTTGCTCATAACGGTATATCCCGTATTTCGCTCCACTCTGAAAACTGCCATATTTCCTCACTTCCTCTCTTGGTATGCGTGGACAATTAGAAAGCCGTTTTCGGCTGTTTTGGTATTGCAATATGCCCTTTGCCGTTTTCGCGTCTGCAAAGCCGCATGGCACAAGGGCTTTTGCCCGTCTATTTGTCCATGCTGGCGTGCGTTTTCCGCGTCCTTTTGCCGGGGCAATAGGGACACTCTTTGAAAACGCAAAACTCATATTTCCACCCGGGGCGGTAGAAACGGCAAGTGCCGCAATCTTCATCATCTCCGGCACAACCGGATTGATAGCGGTCAAATCCCGGCTTCTGCTGCATGAGCAATTCAAACGCCCGCTGCTTGCCCTTTGTGAAATACATTCCGGCTGCACCTCCTTTCCTGCGGGCATAAAAAAACGGCGTTACTTTCTCCCCCAAAGGGGTTAAGGTAACGCCGTTTGTGTGCGTATTCAGTTTTTAACACATTCCCTGTCTATCCGCTGTCCGCAAAACCATTGATTTTATTAGCTTTTTGCCGCTATCGCTATCACACCTCATTATTTGCTGGGGTTAGATAGCGATACTTTTTACATCTACCATGTTGCGGCGGTCATGGTTGACAACTTGCGTCGGCTCCTGCTCGGTATCAACCTGTCCGACAAAGCTATAATGGATTTCGATTTTCCGGGTGTTGGTTTCCCGGTCTAATTCATGTATCAAAATACGGTCGATAAACTCATGGACGTTTTCATAGGTCAATTCCTGTATGTCGCTGTATTTCCCGACAATCTGAATAAACCTTGATATATCCCTTTTTCGCTCGGTAACGGTTGCGATCTGCTGTTGTAACTCGTCTATCCTTGCGGCAAGGGATTTCTTTTCGTCCTCATAGCCGGAAGTTAGAAACACAAACCGTTCATCTGTCAGTCTGCCTAATGCGTTGTCCTCATACAGCTTGCGGAAAAGCGTGTCAAGTTCGGTCATACGCGCCTGTGCTTTGAAAAGTTCCTTTTGCTGCTGCGCTAATGCCTTTCTCGCTTCCATGTCGCCGTACTCGGTAGCTTTACAGATAAAGTCCTGTTCGTGTTCCTTAACATACCGCAAAACCCGCCGCATATCTTCCAGCACTAAATCAAGAAGTACGTTTTTGCGGATATAATGAGAGGTACACTCGCTGCCTGTCCTTGCCCTGTTGCGCCATGCGCCGCAAGAATAGGAAAACTTGCGCGGCTCGATATTTACGCCCTGTTGGTAATACATCTTATGTCTGCAACCAGCGCAAAACAGCAAGCCGGAAAAAATATCAATCTCCGCTGCTTTTGTCGGGCGGTGGCGGGTAGCAATCCGCTTTTGCGCAAGTTCAAAGGTTTCCTCGTCAACAAGCGGCTCATGGGTGTTTGGGAAGAAATAGCGTTGTTCTTCTTCGTTCTTCCGGGTCTTTTTCGACTTGTAGGATACCTTGTGAGTTTTCGCGGTTATGGTATGCCCTAAATATTCCTGCCTTGCTAATATGTCATAGAGCGTTTTGTCCGGCCAAGTATAGGGGGCGATCATTGCCCGCTGATACCGCGCCTGTCCTGTACGCTGATAGCGCAACGCTCCAATCGTCAAGACTTTGTTTTCCGCAAGCCATTTTTGGATTTCGCACATACGCACGCCGCTAACAAACATAGCGAAAACCTGTTTGACAATCGGCGCGGTTTCCGGGTCGGGTATAAGGTGGTGGCGGTTGTTCGGGTCTGGGATATAGCCGTATGGATATTCCCCGTTGACGCGCTCGCCTTTTTGCGCCTGTGCCTGTTTAACTGCGCGGATTTTCTTGCTTGTGTCGCGGGCGTAAAACTCGTTAAACCAGTTCCGCAAGGGGGTAAACTCGTTATCCTCCCGCGCTGTGTCAACTCCGTCGTTGATCGCGATATAGCGTACTCCGTTTTCGGGAAATACAATCTCTATGAGTTCGCCCGTTTTCAGATAGTTTCTGCCAAGACGGGAAAGGTCTTTGGTAATGACCGTCGCCACTCGTCCGGCTTCCACTTCCTGCAACATCGCTTGCAGCCCCTCGCGCTCAAAACTCACGCCGGAAAATCCGTCGTCCACAAAAAACTTTGTGTTCAAAAAATGGTGTTCGTCCGCATAGCGTTGAAGTATCATTTTTTGGTGCTGTATGCTTCCGCTTTCTCCGGCTTGCATATCCTCTTGACTTAAACGGCAGTAAAGGGCGGTGATTTTATTCGACTGTAACATTAGTCCTCCTTTCCGACAGCCGAATAAACAGGTATAATGTGTTGCTATCATTATACCATATCCCGCCGCCTAATGCACTACTCGGACGCTAAAAATCCCGGATTTCCGGGCTTTTTCTGCAAATCCTTTACAATGAGTTTCTCAATCTTTTTATGGATTGTATCGGTTGCCTTTTCACTCGGCAACGCTTGAACAAGATAGGTGATTTTCCCTATTTTGCGTTCGGTTGTAATTGTCTGTTTTTTATCCATTAGAAAAACCTCCTTTTCCTGTATGGATAAACTATATTCGTCAAAAGGCAAAAACGGGCGGTTGTTAGCTGCAACCTCACGGGAGTTTCACCCCGGCCCATGCTTATGGGTGCGCCGCGCAATACTTTGAGGGTGTTCAACGCGGGAGTATCATTGTGCCGCCTTGTATGTCGTCGCCCACAAGCTGCTAAACCTGTTTTACGGCGCGGTAGTTCTCGCTCGGCTTTTCCCCTATGGGGAAAAGCTGTCATGGCGTACCCGCCGACTGGCTCGGTACAGACGGAATGTACCCGTTTGCCTGTTATGCTGCGCACCAAAGGCCGCTTTCTTTGTCAAAGAACAATAGGCTTTGTCGGCCTGCAAAAGCACATCAACAGCGGATATGCTTTTGCGGAACGACAAATAGCCCATAACGGGAAGCGTGGAAAGGGGACACGCTCCCCGCATGGGCTAAAAGATTATCCTACATGAAAAGCAAGGGTGCGGGTAATAAGGCGCACTTGCAGCCTGTTACGCATTTCCTCGTCCACATAGGAATAGGTATTGCCCGCGTCGTCTTTCAGCGTGCGGGTACAAAGTTTCGCTATGTAACCCTCGTAGTGCTTCAAGATCGCGCACATGGCGGTTGTGTCGCCGTTTGCCGCTGCGGAAATGACAGGGAACGGCAACAGATTTTCAGACTTCCTAACGGTATTCATCATCTGCTTTTCCCTCCAAATACTGTTTGATTTTCGCAAGCGCGGATTTCCTGTGCCGGAAAACCGTCGTGCGTACAACATTCAGCAGTTCGCCAATTTCCGCGTCGCTCATATCCAAGAAGTAGGACAAAAGGATAATGTCGCGTTTCCTTTCGGGCAAAGCGTTAAGGGCTTCGGCAAGCAGTTCATTTTTGACGAGTACATCAAAGCCGGACACTTGAAAACGGAAATAATCGCTTTCGTATTCGTCCGTTGTGAAAAGCTGCGCGAGTTCGCTTTCGCTCAAATCCGAAAAAGTAACTTCGCGTGCTGCGCGTTTCGCAAGAGTGCGGCGGTGGCTTTTCGCTTCGCCGACCAAAGTTTTCTTTGCTAATGCGTCGTACTGATGTTGTATTCTTTCCTTGTCGGAAGAAGATAGCTCCATAGAGTTCACCTCCTTCCCGCGTGGAGTAGAGGACGGGAGTTAAGGGCTTGTCCTCTCTGCCCCTTTCGCTCCGTACCCGTTCGGGAGATGGCTCTTGAGTGCGCTTTTCAGAAAAAAGTTGAAAAAAGCAAAATGCGCCCGTCCGCAAGACGCGGACGGGCGCAAAGGAAATGTAAGCAGTAGCTAAATGTATTGACAGTTCACATTCATAGCCGGAATATCCCGCTTGCGGAGCATAGCTTTTTTTGACCGCAAAGCATTAGGCGGGTTACAGTAAATAAAAATGGACACGGCGATACCTCCCCGATACCGCCGTATCCTTAAAAAAGGGCGACTTTAATACACTACCCGCAATCCATTCTATAATAGGGAACAGCGGCTTTTGCGCAATATTAAATAAAAAAGCCGATAACACATAGGTTTTTTGACCTAATGCGTTATCGGCTCTGCGTCTATGCGTCTGGCACTTTTAATCATTTTTTTTTGAATTTATTATATGTGTTAGCTAACTGTCCACAAGCCGCGTTAATCTCTCTGCCATGAGAAACTCTCATAGTAACTTCAAGTCCTGCTTGCTCTAATTGATGTTTGAATGCAACTATTTCCCGTTTCTGTGGTGCTTTAATTCTTGAATTGCTTGTTGGGTTGTATTGTAACACGTTAATCATAACTTTTTTGCCCCGAAACCATTTTGCAAGTTGTCTTACATCTGAGGGCCGGTCATTTATACCCGGTAAAAGCAAATACGCAAAGACAATTTTGCGATTATGCCTTTCAGAATAGGATAAGGCTTGCTTAACAACATCTTCAATAGCATATATGCGCATGTGAGGAATAATACGATTTCTTGCAGATTGTGTTGCTGCGTGTAAAGATATTGTCAACTGAATTTTAAGATGTTCCTCGCGCAATTTTTTTAATTGATCGACCGGACCAACTGTTGATATGGTAATGCCGTCGGTTGGAAAGTTGAGCCCATATCTATCTCGGAGAATATGGATTGCTTTTATCAAGTTGTCATAATTGAATAAAGGCTCTCCCATACCCATAAAAACGATACGGTTTACTTTTCGACGCAACAATATAATCTGTTGTACGATTTCTGACGATGTTAGATTACGAACAAAGCCATTTCGCCCGGACTCACAAAAAATACAACCAACAGGACAACCGACTTGTGTGCTCACGCAAACAGTTCCACCATCTCGCCGCTTGATAAAAACCGTTTCAATGTATTTGTTGTCTTTCAGTTCGTAAACATACTTTTCAGTATCACTGCTTTTGCAAATATTTTTTACCAACATTGATAGATTTTTTTTGCGTGGTAATTGCTTATATAATTCTTCATATAAGGCTTTTGCTTCATTCTCGCCAATAACTTCCGACATTTCTTTGTAAGTAAATCCGTATGGATCATTCCGTACTTCCGCAGGCGTATATTTAGGTAAACGTTTCATTTTTATATCCTTTCTTCTAAATAATAAAAGTTTGTTTTTGTGTATATTTGCATGACCTCAATCACACTTTAATGAGAGCGAAGTCATATCTGCTTATCGGTACATCTCTCCGTAAGAGATGTATTTCGCGTGCAAAGTTACACACAATTGTTGGGAAAATGGTGATAAATACCAAAAAAGTTAAGAAATGAATAGTTTCCAATATGTCCTTAAAAAGGATTTGTCGAACAAATGTTTGACAAATTGTAATTATTGCATTTTGTACTTTGTTGGATATTACACAATTATCTCCAATTGCTAAACATGATACATCTCTTACGGAGAGATACACCGATTTGTCGAACAAATCCACTTTCTTCCACCAAGCCTTTTCCCAACGGTTTTCTTGTCGATTTGTATTTCCATTCCCCCTAATCCGCTTATATACAAAGGTTAGCTCTGCCTCCAATGAGGCTATCGCTATAAATATATACATCGCGCTCTCGGGTCTTAAACAGTACATCTCTCTTTAAGAGAGGTTTCGCACGCCGCAAAATTACATAAAATACCGCAAATAGCACAAAATGAAGCCTGAAATTTACGTTTTGGACGAACTTTCCACCGGATTTGTTCGACAAAAGAAGCGGAATTGTTTGACAAATCGAAGCACGTAAATTAGCAAATGACTTATTACCAAATAAATAGAAAGCAAGATACATCTCTTAAAGAGAGATTTACCCTTTTGTCCAACAAAAATCCCCCTGAACGGGACGTGTTCAAGGGGAAGTTCTTAACTTGCGGAACATTTTTTTCTTCCAATCATGCTATTCAGCCAATAGACCGAATGACCTTGCTGTTGGCTTTGTCCACTACCGAAGAATCCAGCAAGGCCAGATAAATGCGGGTCGTATCTTCCGAATCATGTCCTAACGCCTCGCTGATGACTGGCACGGGCACATTTTGGCTCTTGGCAATGCTGGCCCACCCATGCCTCGCGACGTAGAACGTGAGTTTGATGGGACATTCAACCATCTGGCCAATCTTTTGCAACCGCTTGTTCATCACATGGGAGGCATTCAGGTATTGCCGCCTTTCCTTTTCCCCCGGCACCTTGATGATTGGAAGAAGGTAAGGGGAATCCGGATCGGTGTATTTCCGTACAATATCCTGCATGGGCTGTTCCCATTTGATGCAAAGCTGCTGGTCGGTCTTGTGCCTCCGATAGACAAGCACGCCGTTTTGCAAGTCTTTCTTCTTCAAGAAAGCCAAGTCCACGAAAGACATGCCGCGAAGATAAAAGCAGAGCAGGAACAGGTCCCGGGCGAAAGCCAGGGCCGGATATAATTCCAAATCCAGATTCTTGATTCGTCCGATGATGTCTGAGGACACGGCTCTTTTGACCGTCTTCTCAACTCCCGTATGGACATGGCGGAACGGATTGCGGTTTTCCACCAATCCTTCCTCCGATGCCCTATTATATAAGGTACGCAAGTTTCGCATGTAAAAAGATACCGTATTCGGGCATTTCCCGTTCTGCTTCAGGTAAGCCTCATATTCCATCATCATGACGGAATCCATCGCATCCAAAGGTACATCTCCCGCCTCGCCCCGGAAACGGATGAAGCTGTTCAGTGAACTGGCATAGACTTCGGATGTCCGCTCTTTCCCCATGCGTATGGTCTGTTGGATGACTTTCCTGGCATAGACAAAGAAACAGTCGTCATGTCCTTCCGGACTGTGATAGGCGAGGACTACCTGTTCGGAAGACAGTTTCCCTGACTGTTCCAGCTTCCGGATAATGCCGTTCAACCGTTTCCGGTCTTCCTCCATACGGAAACGCAAGGCTTCCAGATAGCGTTCCCGCTCCGGATTGCCATCCACGCTGCGGATTTTGCCCGTTTCCTTGTCCCATTCATAATGGTACAATTTATACCCCGTACTGATCAGGCGGGTCTGCCGCCCGTGTATCACTTGATAACATAACGTGCCCTCTTTGCCTGCGACCGAAGAGGACCTGAACTTGATTTTTATTGTTGCCATAATAATCTTTTTTACCGATAAAATATAAGTGAGCCGGGGGCATACGGTTATTCGTCCGTATGCCCCTTAACTGTTTTTATCCAAGCGGCTCAAATCCTCACTTTCTTTACCTGTGGTAAAGGAGCCTCCGTTTGCATTTCCGGACGAATATGCCAAGCCTGCCTGCCGGATAGTAAGGTCGGGGCGATTTCATGAGATACTCCGGCATGGGGACTTTCCTTCTGGAATTCTTTTTCCTTTCCACCATCTTCCAAAACGGGCTCTTGTTTAGGAGCCAGTTCCAACTGTATCTTGCGGTCGAGGGCGGCAAGCTCGGACTTCAACTGTTTCAGCTCGTCCTCCTTCTTCCATGTCTTGCCCGCTATCTCCTGCAACTGCGGTATCTCGCGCTCCAGCGTTTCGTTTTTCGCCTTGTACTGGTCTATGACGGAGGGTATCTTCTCCAGCGCGTTCAGGAAGTTCACGGCGGCGGCATGAGTGTCCGCCATCGCCAGATGCCCGTTGTTGTAGGTGTACCTGTAGTTCCCTTCCACGAAAAAGCGGTTGTCGGTGAACTCCAGCCCATCGCTGAGTGTCCGTTCGCTCACTACCTTGACGGGGAAACCGTATAGTTCACCAATCCGCTTGTATTGCCCGCCCGTAGTAGCGTTCTTGGCAATCTCCTGCAACCGCTTGCCGATGGCCTTCTCGTCGGTAGTGTCCAGCCCGTCAATCTTGATAGGATTGAGCCGGTTGCCCTCCTTGTCAGTCTGTACGGCTGCGGTGAACTTCTCCCAGTCCTCCGTCATGCCGACAATGACCGCTTGGTTATTCCTAAGCGCCGAGGTCTTGCTCTCCAATTTCAACTCCGAATCCCGCTTGCCCTTGTGGAACGACTTGCGTTCGCCCTCCAGCGAGGCGATTTTCTTTTCGAGCTTCGCCTTGTCCAGCAAATCCGTGTTGCCGGAGAGTATCGCCATGTACTCCGAGAAGTTCATGCCCGACTTCTCGTCCATCGCCCCCTCGTCGATGGTTCGTGCGCCCAACGCGCCGCTTTTCAACTGCGAGATGAACGTCTGCTTGCAGTGCAGCAGGTTGAACTTGTAGCTGTCCAGCGACTTCTCCACCGCATAGATAATCACGTCCACCTTGTTGTCCGCATACAGCTTGGCAATCTCGTTGCCTTTCCTGACCGCCCGTCCGTCACGCTGGGCGAGGTCGGACGGGCGCCACGGCGTGTCGAGGTGATGGATTGCCACCGCCCTGCGCTGGGCGTTCACACCCGTGCCGAGCATACTCGTCGAACCGAACAACACACGCACATGCCCCTCGTTCATCGCCTCTATCACCGCCTTCCGTGCCTTCTCGTTCTTGCACTCCTGAATGAAGCGGATTTCATGGGCGGGGATGCCGTAGTCCTCCACCAGTTTGCGCTTGATTTCGGTGTACACGCTCCAGCCACCTCCGGGCTGATACGTGCCCAAATCCGAAAAAACAAACTGCGTCCCTTTTTGCGCGTCGTACTTGCGGTAATACTCCGCTATCGTCTTGGCGCAATGGCTCGCCTTGTTGTCCGGGTGGTCTTCGTAATTCGGGTCAATCATGCGCATGTCCAATGCCATTTTCCGTGCATAGTCCGTGGCGATGAGCATCTTCGCCTTTTCCTCCGTTTCCGAGAGCGGCGGTCTGCCCAATATCGTCGCGTCGCCCGACTTGGCGAACTGCATCAGCTTCCCGATAAACACCTCTTGGTCCGGGGTGGGCGGTATGTGGTGCAGTATCTCGTTCTTCTTCGGACGGTCCACGCCAATGTCCTCCGCCGTGCGGTAGTCGGTTATCTCGTTGTAGAACGCCGCCAGCTCCGGCACCTTGATGAAATAGCGGAAGCGTTCCTTCTGCACGATGTTGTTCGTCACGTTGAACTCGAAGTCGGTGGTCTTTTTAGCGAATATCGCCGCCCATGCGTCGAAGCAGCGGATGTCCTGTTTCTCCAGCGCCTTCGGGCGCAGGTACTTGAACAGCAGGTATAACTCCGTGAGGCTGTTGGAAATAGTAGTTCCAGACAAAAATGTCGCCCCCAAGTCCCTGCCCGTCCTCTCCTGTATGGTGCGGATGGCGAACAGCAGGTTCAACGCCTTCTGGCTTCCTTCGGAGTTGCCCAGCCCCGCCACACGGTCGTGACGGGTGTTGAACGTCAGGTTCTTGAACTGGTGGCTCTCATCGACAAAGAGGTGGTCGATGCCCATCTGCTTGAAGTCCACCACATCGTCCGTGCGTGACTTGATGGCGTGTTCCACCTTTTCGAGCTTCGCCTGAAGGTTGATTTTTCTTTTCTCCAGCCCCCTCAGCATGGCGCGTGACACGTCCTTGCCCTGATTGCGCAGCACTTCGAGGTTTTCCTCCACCGAGTCCAGCTCTTCCTGCAAGATGCGCTGCTGCAACTCCGGCGACTGCGGTATCTTGCAGAACTGGTCGTGCGACATGATGATGCAATCCCAGTCGTTGTTCTTGATGTCGTTGAAGAAGCGCACACGGTTGGCTGCCGTAAAGTCTTTTTCCGAGGCATAGAGTATTTTCGCGTTGGGATAAGCCTTGCGGTAGGTCTCGGCAATCTCGCGCACGTTGGCTTTCAGCCCGATAATCATCGGCTTGTGAACCAGCCCCAGACGCTTCATCTCATAGGATGCGACACACATTATCAGCGTCTTGCCGCCGCCCACTTCCTGGTCGGCGATACCGCCGATGTTCAATTTCAGCATCCATACGCAGTCCTTCTGCGAAGGATACAAGTCCTTTATCCCCAAGCCTTTCAGGTCCAAGTCCGGGAACTTCTGGTGTGAGCCGTCGTACTTCGGGCGCACGAAGCAGTTGAATTTGTTGTTGTACATGTCCGTCAGCCGCTTCTTGAACTCCGGCGACTGTTCCTCCAGCCACTCGGTGAAGCCGCCCCGGATTTCATCAATCTTCGCGTTGGCGAGCTGTATGCCCTCGCTGTCGCGCACCTTGATGTCATTGCCGTGCTCGTCCTTGCCGATGCTTTTCATCATGTCCGGGCAGGTGTTGTGTAGGGCGTGCTTCAGGAGGTTCATGCCGTCGTAGTGGCGGTAATAGCCCTTCACCAGAAACTCGTCCGTGATTTTCATTGTCTTGTGGCTGCACGCCACCGCATACTCGTCGATGTTTTCCGAATAGGTTATCCGCACCTCCGTGTCGAACAGGCGGCTCATGTAGGCGGAATACACCCCGGTGGGTATCCACCGTTCCCCGAAGTTGAAGTCCAAGTCCTCGAAGGGGATTTGTTCGGGTATGCTTTCGCGCAATGCCGCCAATGACTCCTGCGCCTGCGGCAGCATCCCATGCCCTTCATTTTCCTTTATCCAGTCTTCCACGTCGGCGGTCTTCTGCACCACGTTCCCGGCGATGAAGCGGTCGGCTATCTCGTAACCGTCCGCCAGCGGGTTGTAGAACACCCGTCCCTTCAACGTTTCCAAGATGTCCGTTTGCGGCAGGTCGCAAAGGGATTCCATGTAGGGCAGGTTCACGCCGCCGTACCGGTTCAGCGAGGCAGACAGGGCTTCTTCGGGCGATTCCACCTCGACAAGCGTTTCCTGCGAGAAGGCGACGGGGTGGTCGAAGATGTCCGCCTTGACGAACTGCCCGTTCTCGCCGCGCTCCAGCGAGAGCATGTTGCGCCCCGAAGCGTCCATCAGGATGAGCTTGGCGTTGTGCTTGGCGTTCAGGTTGCCGTAGCGCATGACAAACTCGTCATAGTAGGTGTTCAGGTTGCGGCGCAGCAGGGCGTTCTCCTCATGGTTTTCCGCTTCATGGGCGTAGAGCCGCTCGTAGGTGTTGCGCAGGTCGATGTAGAGCTGTGCCTTCTGCGCCTGCATCCCCTCCATGTCGAGCGGCTGGAATGTTGCCCCGTACTTGGTGACATCCTTCAGCACCCCGATTTGGAAGCGGACACCGCCGGTATGTTCCCATACCAGCGAGCCTTCCTTCAGGTGCGGCTCCATAATGCCCTTGAACGGACGGGGCGTCATCGCTTCCTCCTTCCTGCGCTGCCGCTCTTCCGGTGTCAGGGCTGCTTCCTCCTCCCGCATCTCCCTTTCCACACGCTCAATCCGTCTTCTTCCCTCTGCCTCAAATCCGTTCTCTACCGGATAGACCGGGCGCACGGACGAGGATTGTTCCGTTTCCCTCGCCTGTACCTTTTCTTTTTTCGTCTCCGACAGCCCTGCCGTTTGCTTGGCGGCATTGGCATCCATCTTTTCCTTTCCCATCCGGCGCAGTTCGGCACGCCTTTCGGGTGTGAGTGACATCATCATCTCATAGAATCCGTTGATGGGAGGGTTGGTTTCCCAGTCCAGACTGCGGTAAACGGCATCTTCCGGGTCATCGTCTATGGTCGGTTTCGGGGCAGGCTGTTCAGGCTTCGGCTGCTCCGCCTTCTCCTGTTTCACCTCCATCTGTTTCAACTCTGACGGGGAGAACAGCGACTGTTCCGGTTGCTTCCTGCGTCTGGACTTCGCTCCTTTCTTCCTATCCGGTTTCAGTCCCCGTTCCGCCAATCTGCGCTCCTCCTGCGTGTAGCCGAACAGGTCATACAAGTCCATGACTGGAGCCTCGGGCTGTTTCGTCTCCGTCTGTTCACCCGTATCCGTCAGGGCATTTTCTCTTTTTACCTCTGTACCCTGCTCGGCAGCAGTTTTGATGTTATTTTCTCTTTTCACCTCCGCTTCCACAAGCCGCACGATAACCGCCTGCCTTGTTTCCTGCCTTTCACTCTTGAAACCGTTGTAGCGTTCCAAGTCCAGCCGTGCCGACAGGTCTTCCGACAGCATCCTGTACAAATCCATTGCAATGCCCTCCACGCCGCCGCTGTGCGTGTACACCATAGCCGGCTTGCCGTAAGGGTCAGTATCCCTTTTCGCGTCGGTATGGATGATACGTTCCTGGTGGTCAAGAATATACCCGTTGGTGACAATGTTCGTATGGTCGTTCTTTACGACATTGCCCAACCTCTTATCCTCTTCGGAAACCTCTTTCTTGCTTTCATTCTTTTGCAGGATTATCAGGTCGCATCCCACCTCCGTGTTGGCATCTTCCGTGAACAGGTTGTTCGGCAGGCGGATGGCGGACACTAAATCCGCCTGCATCATCATCTTGTAGCGTGCACTCACGTTACTTTCCGTATTCAGCACCCCTTGCGAGGTGATGAACGCCACGATACCGCCGTCACGCACAGCGTCCAGCCCTTTCAGGAAAAAATACGTATGCACCTTCCTTGCCGCTATTCTCCGCAATGTCGAGCCGTTCTCGAACTCCGGGTCGAACACGGCAATATCTCCAAATGGTATATTGGAAATCGCGAGGTCAAACCGGTTCAGGAAAGGCTTTTCTATCTTCTCGAAGCCTTCCGTGCGTATCTTCTGCTGCGGGTACAGGTGTCCGAGCATCTTGCCCGTCAGCAGGTCTTTCTCGAAAGCCATCACGTCCGCCTGCGGATTGTTTGACAATACCGGGGCGATGAACGCGCCCATGCCCGCCGACGGCTCCAGCACGAGCTTCGGTCGCACCTTCTTGTCGTGGAGCACGTCCGCTATGGTGTCGGCGACCGCCTGCGGCGTGTAGAACGCTGTCAGTACCGATGCTTTCAGCGAGTCCACATACCGCTTGTACTCCGTTTCGTCCCTGCTGTTTTCCCTGATGATACGGTGCAGTTCCACCGTCGGGGCGAACAGTTCGAGGTCGGATTTCGCCCAGTGCACGGCATCTGCCAGTTCCCTTGCCGGGTTCAGGATGCACTTCAGCCCTCCGAAGCCGCAGTACCGCTCCAGCAGCGCACGTTCCCTTTCCGTCGGGGTGCGCCGTTCCCGGTCCAGCGTGAACGCCGTGCGTACCGCCTCGATGTTGTCCCTCAGTTTCTGTTTCCTATTGAACGCCATAGGACTCCAGATAAAGCATGACGGTTCCGACCAGCTCCGTGTAGAGCAGGTCATGCGCGGGTGACAGGGCGAAGGTGTCATCCGACGTGTCGTAACCGGCAAACAGGTTGTTCAGGTAGGGGTAGAGCCTGTGGCAGAACGGTTCACGCTCCTGTTCCGCCACCTCGTCGGCAAACTCCCTCTCCACGACTTCCGTCAGCAGGGCGTAGGGAGAGAAGTGCAGCCCTTCGAGCAGTACGCGCATGGCTTCCTCGTGGGCGTCCTCCACCGTACTGCCCGTCAGCCTTTCCTTCTCGAAGGTGGCGGTGGCGGCTTCTTCGCGTCCGGCAATGAAACCGGTATCCGATACTTTGTCAGGATGGTATTTTCTCAGATAGTCCAGCAGGTACAGCCCGTAATAGGACAGTTCCGCCGGAAGGGTTTTCTTGTTCTGTTTCATCTTTTTATGGATTTAGTGGATAAATGATTATGGATATGTCCGTTTACCGGCTTGTTCAGCCCTTGTTGGAAAGAAAGAAAAAAGGCACCCGGTATCCCTCCGAGTGCCGCCACTAAATCCACAGTAAATAACGAGTATCAACGAGTTGAAACAGATTATGAACAGTGAATCAGTGGCAAAATTACGCATTTATTTTCTACCTCCCTTCCTGTTAGTGGATTTTCTTGCTGATTTATTCTCAGGGAACACGAATTTCGTGTTGAAATCCGCGTCGAATGTGACCATCGCGCTGAACGGCTTGCCCTGCTTGCTCTTGAAACCGCCGAGGATGCCCGTCTTTCCGTTTGCCAGCAGGCCGGTCATTTCCGTCTCGGTGAGCGTCCTGCCCGCTATCTGGCGGAATACCGGGAGGGCGCAGTCCGGGTTGTCGCAGCGCACCACCTTATCGTAGAACTGCATCGTGCCCGTGCCGCACTTGGGGCAGGCACAGCCCGATGCCTTGTGCCCGAACAGCTTGTCCGAGGCAAGCAGTTCCGTAGTGATTTTCCGGGTGTAGTCCTCGATGTCGCGGATGAAAGCCTCGTGCGGCGTCCTGCCTTTTTCTATCTCCGCCAGTTCCGCCTCCCAGCGTCCCGTCATCTCCACATCGGCGATGTCCATGCCTCTGACAATGGAATATAGGGCGAGTCCTTTCTCCGTCGGCACGAGCGACTTCTTCACGCGCACTATGTACTCCCTTTTGAGCAGGGTCTCGATGATGGCGGCACGGGTGGCTGGCGTGCCGATGCCGCAGTCCTTCAGAGCTTGGCGTACTTCCTCGTCCTCCACGCCCTCGCGTCCGGCGGTCTCCATCGCCGCCAGCAGGGAGCTTTCGGTGTGCAGCGGCTTGGGGCGCGTCATGCCCGAACTTATCGAACAGCCGTTCATTGCCAGCGTGTCGCCTTCCTTCCAATCGGGCAGCACCGTGTCCTCCTTGTCCTCGCCATAGACCGACCGCCAGCCCGCCTTGCGCACGATGAAGCCTTTCGCCTCGAACACCACGCCCTCGCATTCCGACCGGACGGTGGTCGTGTCCTTGACGCACTCCGGGGAGAACGCTTCCACCATGCGCCCCACAATCATGTCGTAGATAAGCTGCTCGTCCTTGTAAAGTGCCAGCGGACGGTTGGGCGTCACCAGCAGGGCATGGTGGTCGGTCACTTTCGAAGCATCCACGCTGCGGCGGTTCAGCTTGCCCATATTCCTGATTTTATCAGCGAAGGATGAATGGCTTGCCAACCTTTCAAGCAGCATGGGCACTTCATCAAACACGTCCTCCGGGATGTAGCGGCTCGACGTTCTCGGATAGGTGACGAGCTTCGCCTCATAGAGCTTCTGCACGAGGGCAAGCGTCTGTTCCGCCGTGAAGCCGTGCTTCGTGTTCGCTTCCCTTTGCAGCGTGGTCAGGTCATATAGTAATGGAGGGTTCTCCACCTTTTCCTTCTTTTCGACTTTGGTAATGGTTGCCGCCATTTGTGCCTTTACCTTATTATATAATGTGGCGGCTTCCTCCTTGTCCTTCCATTTCTCCACCGAGGCGAACTTCACGACCTCATTCACGCTTACCGACGGCGTGGTGAAGTGGAGCTGGTGTACCGGTTCAGGCTGGAAACGCTTGTTCTCCCAGAAACGCTGGCAGACCATCGCCAGCGTGGGTGTCTGCACCCGTCCAACGGAATACGTGCCGCGCCCGGCGGCTACCGACAACGCCTGTGTGCCGTTGATGCCCACCAGCCAGTCGGCTTCGCTGCGGGCTTTGGCGGCGAAATAGAAGTTGTCATACTCGCGCCCGTCCTTCAATTCTTTCAGCCCCTTGCGGATGGCGGTGTCGGTTAGCGAGCTTATCCACAGCCTTTGGAACGGCAGGGTGCACCCGATATAAGCATACAGGTACCTGAATATCAACTCACCTTCACGGGCGCAGTCGGTCGCCACGATGATGCCGTCGCTCTCGTTCCACAATTTTGTTATCACCTTGATTTGCTTCACAGCCGCCGCGTCTGCTTTGTAGCCCTTGTCCGTCTTCACCTGACGGGGAATCAACTCGAACCTTTCGGGAATGACGGGCAGGCTGTCGCGCCGGAAGCCCTTGATGCCGTACCCGTCGGGCAGGGCAAGCTGCACCAGATGCCCCAACGCCCATGTCACGTGGTAGCCGTTCCCGGTGAAATACCCTTCTTCTCTTTTCATCGTGCCGACTATCCGTGCTATCTCACGGGCGACACTCGGTTTTTCTGCCAATATGGTAATCATGTCTTTCTCTGTTTTTAATCGTTGATACTTTTTTCTTTTGGCTAAGGATGAAACGGGTCACAGGATGGCTGTGATGCCCGTTTCAATTCCTCGTCATTCTTGGATGGATTTAGTGGCGGCAATCAGGACACCTTCATGCCTTTGGATTTCTTCGTCTGCTGCTTCTGCTGCGTTTCGTCCTTCGGGGCGGTCTGACCTTGCTGCAACGGCTCTTTCAAGTGCTTCGTGGCCTCGTTGGTCTTGCCCTCGTTGTTCACGGCGAGTTGCGTCCGGCTCTCGTTGGACGGGGCGACGGTCTGCGCGAGGTCGGGGTTCTGCGAGTATGTCAACGGACGGCCTTTCTCATGGCTGAATTTCAGGTACTTCGTGCAGGGCTGCCCTTGGTCGTCCTTCGCACCCACGAGCACCACCGTCTTGCCTGCCACGTAGTCGGCTTTCTGCTGGTCGGTGAAAATGTTTTCTTTCCATTTTCCTATCGGGCGGATGCTCCCGTCTTCATTCGTCCATGAGCGACGTTTCCCCTTATCTTTATTTTCCTGCTTCTGCCCTTGCGCGTCGGGGGTGTTCTGCGCTTTGCCTTGACCGTTTCCTTGACGCTGGGATTGTTGTTGCCTCGGCTGTCCCGGCACGAACTCCACGTCGCGTTTGTCAGCGTTCACCTGCAACAAGGCTGGGAATTTGCGCCCGTTGGATAGCGTCACTTCCTTGGGCAAGAGCAGTCCGGCACGGAGGATGTCCTGTTCCTCCCTTGACAGGTTAGTCTGCCCGATTTTGTTCGGGATGCGCACCTTGTCGGCTGGAATGTCCACGACTTCATTCGTCAGGCGGTCGATGCTGATGTAGTGAGGCTTGATTTCACCAGTCTTCTCATTGGCGAAGTTGATGAGCTTGCCGAGGTTGCCCGTGCGTTTCAATGTTTTCTTGTCCTCATCGGTAAACGTGTAACCTCTGTGCGGGATGTCAAGACGCGGCTCGTTTCGGATGAAGTGGGGTGTCAGTTTCAGCTTGCCGCCCTCCGCCTTTTGAAATGAAAGGCGGGCTTGCAAGCTATATGTTACATCGCCGAGGGTTGGGGTTACGTCCACCAGCCCCGTCTTTCCGTAGTTCATCAGGGCTTTCAGGTCTTTCTCCGAAAGCTGCTCTTTGTCGATGCCGCACTTTCGCAGTTCCTCCCAGTCCACGTCGCCGTCCGCTATCAGGTTCGGCTTCTCCGGCTTCTGTTGCGCCGTTGTTTCCTGCGTTTCAGCCGCCTGTGGCTGCTGCACGTCTTTTTCTTGTTTCAGTTCTTCTGTCTTTTCCATTTCTTCTGTCTTTTTAATGTGTTCGTTGTCATTGCTTTTTTGTTTCACATCCTCTGTTTCTACTTGTTGTTGGTACTTGTCGGTATCCACCTTGTGCGCCGCAAGTATCTCCGCGTTCGCCACCGGGTCTTTCAGCAAGTCCATGATGACTGGCAGCACCGCATCCACCGTGTCCGCCGCCACCCGGTAGAAACCGAAGCGTGTCGGCTCCTTGCACTGGCGGTAGAAGTTCTTGAAGAAATTGTCTATCAAGTCCCCGTGGCGGTCGAAGCGCAGGAAGTCCTGCGAGTGTTCCGGCTTCGCGGGCTTCGTCTTGGGGTAGCCCTTGCCGTCCAGCCCGGCGACCACGCTGATCTCGCCCGTCTTCTCGTCGCGGACGACCAGCACGTCCCCTTGCTTTTTCTTTTTCTGTTCCATTTTTCGATGTTTTTAAATGGGTTGTTAAAATCACAGCTTGCGCCATTCGTCTATTTCCTTCTCATATACCTCCAAGTGGCGGCGGACGATGTTTTCCGTAAGCCCGGAAACGCTCATTTTCCGCTCACCGAACAGCCGGACTATCCGGTCCAGCCTGTCACGGGTCTCTTTACTGAGGAATACCGGCTTGCGGTCTTCTATGGCTGGTACAGGCAGGTATATCCGCCTGTAATCCGCCAAGGCTTCCTTGCAGGTTGCCAAACTTGATTTCTGTTCTCTTTTTTCAGCCGCCGTGGCCATGTGTTCTTTTTCGGTTGCCATAATCTTTACTTTTACTTTTTAGGTGAATACTTCTTGTTGCCCGGCCTTTTGCCGGATTTGTTCTTTGGGTCTTCCATGCCGGGTTGCTCTTTCATGCGGAGCACCTTGGTGCCGCCTTGCAGCACTTCCTCCATGTTCTCGCTGATGAACTCCAGCACGTCCGATTCCTTGTAATAGGTCTTGTGGCCTATCCGCTGGTAGCGGAGCCTGAACTTGCTGCGGAAACGTTGCAGCGACCGTTTGCTTGTCCTCAGCATCTCGCACAGGTCCTGGTTGTCGTACAACCGTTCCCCGTCCAGGTACTTTACTCCGGCGGCGTCCTTGTTCACCAGTACCGAGATGATCCGGTCCTGACGGTCGAAGCGTTCCATGATGCGACCCATCCATTCCTCGAAGGTGTCCTGCCCGACCATGCCCTCTTTCACTTTCGGGATGTTCTCCCTTTTGAGGATTTCCCCGGCCTGTCTGCCGGAACTTTCCGCCGCTTCCACGGCGGGATGCTTTTTCTTGTTCTCTGTATCCATATCATTCCTTGTTGATGATTACGCTGCAAAAATCGGTATTGCGCAAGAGGTGTTTTCCATAGTCGTTACCGAGTCGGCAATGATTTTTTTTGAAAAGTCTCGTCCGGCAGGTCTGAAAAAGGCTTTCATGCCGCTGTTTCCATCCATCAAGGTACATTGGATGTCTTACCTTACCATATTATATATAGGGGCGGGGCAGGAACCAGAATAGAAATGATGGGGAGGTAGATGTACCCGAAGAACGCCAACGGCTGCCACGACAACGCCAAATGCTGCCACGCATGAAGCTAGTGGTGGACTCTGCCCGTAATTCCGTTTACTTTGCGGCGTAATCACAATTAAACGGTAATCTTATGGAAAATGTAATCGTAATCGAGCAGAAGACTTTCGAGGAAATGATGTCGCGTTTCAACCGGCTGGCCGCATTGGTGGACCGGTTCTGCCGCAAGGCGGAGGAGAAACGCCTCAGTGAATGGCTGGACAGCACGGAGGTGTGCCAGATCCTGCAAATCAGCCCGCGCACC
>ERZ1694964.99-NODE-99-length-45982-cov-16.522547_pt1 | contig 45982 bp, 59 predicted proteins | sample MGYA00581613_ERZ1694964 | MGnify/ENA primary metagenome ERZ1694964 (study PRJEB42213, sample SAMN07424513) | human gut metagenome | biome: ENVO:00009003; feature: ENVO:2100002; material: ENVO:00002003 | host: Homo sapiens | place: USA | collected 2015 ...
TCAAAGCGGACGCCGTTACAAGGTTTCCAATTTGTTGTATCGTTTGTATTGCCGCCTGTGCTTTCTGTGCCTTTTGTTGCTCCTTTAGGGCTTTTTCTTGGTTCTTTTTCGCAACGTCCAATTCCTTTTGAGCCATTGCAACGTTATTGGCGTAACCGTTCGCCCGTGCCTCTAATTCCGCATCTAATCGGCGTTGGCTTGCGTCAACCTCTTTGTCGGCGGCGGAAACGGCGGCGTCGGCGGCTTGTACCTTTGCATCCAAAAAACTATTTAATTGCTCAATGGCAAAAGAAACGGACGTACTTATTGCCTCCTTTTGGTCGTCGTCCAAATTCAGCCCAAACAACCCGTAAATGTCGTTTCCCCGTTCGTCGCCTTTGCTTTTCTCAATTTCTTGGTCGATTTTCGCAATGGTATTTTCGATTGTCTTAACCTCGGCATCCGTCATTTTAACCCCGGCGGCTTTGTTCAACTCTAAAATCTTTTGCAACCGTGCCTTTTCTTGTGCTAACCGGAACCGGGTTTTGCGTTCCTCGGAATTGCGGATTAAATCAAACTCGGACGCCTCCAACGCTTGTGTTTGGTCGAATAACATTAATGCCCGTTGTTGGTTTAACTCGGTCGTTTGCTTCAATACCTCGGCATCGTATTTGGCATTAATATCCGCCTCCGATTGGCGCACGTCCTCGGCTAATTGCCTATTTTGTGCTAATTCGATTGCCCGTTGTTGCTGTAACAACTGAATACGCAAATTTATTTCCTCCTGTGAACCCTCACGGGCGGCGTCTAATTGTAATTGCGTCCGGTCGGCGGCGGCTTGCATTTGGTCTATTGTAATTTGGTCGTTCAATTCGCCCAAACTCTTTGCGTATTGTTGTTGCAAAAGTAGTTGTTGGTTAAGCAATTCGGCAACCTGCGTTTCAGTTAATCCCCGCTCGGTTTCTAACCGGGTGTTAATGTCCTGTATCTGCCTTTCATACTCAACCCGCAATTGTTCTCGTTGCTTTTCCGCCCCCTCTGCCATTAATGCTAATCGGGCGTCCTCTGTAAGACGTTGCGCCGCTAATTCCGCCGCCCGTTGGTTATTGGCAATATCTACCATATCAACCGCCAATTGTTCCCGTAATAAAACAATTTGTTCGTTTAATGCTTTGCGTGCCTTAACCGTTAAATTGGTTTCGGTTCTCAACTGCAATTGTATGTCGGCAATCGCACGGGCGTTGGCGGCTTGACGTTGCGCCCGTTGTTGGTCGAATGAATTTTTAATTAAAGCAATCCGGGCGTCCTCGGCTTTCCGCAATATATCGGTTTCGGTTTTGGCATTGTTCCGGTTTTCTTGTTGACGTTGCGCCGCTTGTATCTTTCTTTCGGCATCCAAATCCGCCCCCTCGGTTTTCAGATTAACGGCAATGTCAACCGCCCGCCCGTAATTTTCTATTTGACCCTGTATTGCGTCTATTGCATCGTCAACCTTTACTTTGTCTAATTTCCCGTCTAAATCAACGTCAACTAATACTTTTTTATCTCCACGTGCTTTGGCTTGATTTACCAAAAACAACATTTCGTTCAACTCCTTTAATTTTTTCCGGTTTTCCTCTAAACTTTCCAATTCTTGACCGTAAAAACCAACACTTTTATTGTGCGCACGTGTGCGCTCGGCTAATATTTCGTCCTCAATCTTTCGGGTTTCAGACAATGAAGCGTTGCGGGCTTTGGCAATGTTTAATTCCCGGTTTAATTGGGCGACACGTTCGTTGCTAACCCGGTTCATTTCGGTTGCCTCGGTTTCCAAATAATCCAACCAAACCTTTTGCGCCTCGTTAAGTTTTTGTTGGTTCTTTGCTGATTTATCAGTATTAGAGGCAAACAGAACTAAAGCCCCCACAACCGTAATTAATGCCAACGCCAAAAGAACATACGGGTTTGCGGCGGCAATCAGATTGAAAGCCTTTTGCGCTATTGTAGCCGCCAATGTTGCCTTTGTCCCTTGCATGGTAACAAGGCGGTTATATACTTGCGCCTTACTCAATGCTGCCATTTGGATTTTAGAAATACCCAACATTAAAGCCGATTGTTTTTGTACGGCGTTTTGTATCGCTTGCACCCCGGTTGTAATGGCTATTGCTGCCTGTAATTTCTTTTGCGCTTGTTGTACGTCCTCACTTTCCGCCCCGAACAATTCCATTGCCCCGGTATATGCAGCAAATCCGCCGGATGCACCGGACGCAAAGGATAAAACGGTATCTAATTGCGACGTATCGGACGCCATGTTTTTAACTTCCTGCGTTGCGTCCGCCAATGCGTCCTTTAAATCCCCGGCTTTCTTGGATAACTCGGCGTATTCCTGTGAACCTTGTTTGCCCTCTAAACGCATAACCGCCAATTGTTCCGTTAATTGGCGTATTTGGGACGTTAATTTGACGGTTGCACCCTCGTAATTACCAACGTTTAACGACGTTTTCCCGGTTGCTTCCTGTAACCGCTTCATTTCCTCGTAAATCGCTTTTGTTTCGGCAACTAATTTGCGCCCTTCCTCGGTTGCTTCCCGTTCCTCAACCGTCATATTATTGAGGTATATTTTATTGATTGAGTATTGAGCGGACAAACGATTATATGAACCCTCGGCGGACTGATTTAATCGGGTCGTTAATTTGTTCAACTCGTTTGCCTCCTTTTGGGCTTGCTTCAATTCCGCCAACCGTTTTGCGTTCTCGCTTTCTGCAAACGCCAAATCCTTTGCCGCCCGTGTCAATTTGTCGGTATCGGCGGACGCCCCCCGGATTGTTTTACGTCCGTTCTCGGTCGCCCCGCTTACCCCCTCCAATGCAGCCTTAACCGTTATCGCCTCACTCTTTATATTCTTTAGAGTGTTCATATAGGCGTCTGAAAGTTGGTCTAACTGATTTATCAACTTTGTAATCGAATCGTCCGGGCTTACAAGGTCGCTATATTTTATAGGGTTGTTATTATCTGCCATACTTAACGTTATTTGCGGGCAATTTGCCCCGTATTAAATTATCTTTTCTTTTCCATGTAGTTAATCAACCAAAGAAAAACAACGCCGCAAATCGCCTTATTTGACGCCGTTTTTATTTTTGGTTGGTTTCAACAACTCCTTTATCCGCTCAAATGCGTTGTAATACTCCAATACGGTGTATTTCTTTGGTTCCGGTACGTGCAAATGTTGCGATATGGTTAAACACATATTTTCAAACTGTTTATCGTACTGAATTTCCATGTTATCGGAACCGCTAAAAACAACCGGGCGATTATATAACAACAACATCGTCGTTATTTTATCAATTTCCGCCCGTTTGTCCTCTGTATCGCCGTTTATAATCGCATCCAACATTAACATTGTACGGTTACGCAATTCGTCGTAATACTCTTTAATCGTCGCATCATCGAACATACGGGGGAAATACATTTGCAATTCATCATCTATTTTTTTTTTGACCGCTTCCATTTGGGCGGTCAACTCTTTAATCGGAACGTCGCCGAACATATCGACGACCTTTTGCAATCCGTCGTCGGATAAATCGTTGTACGGGGTTCCGTCGATTGATTTAACCAAGACGGCAAACGCCAAATGCTTTGGGCTTATTCCGGTTTGAATGAAATACACGTTTTGCCGCATATTATCCAATTCGATTGCCGCCAATTCGGGGGTTTTACTCCGGGCGTATCGCATCGCCTTTTCAATATGCGTGTCGAAATCTGCCAAATCGGAACCAATCCCGGCGTCAACTAACAACATTTTGTTGTACTTATGAAATCGCAACATTGGCAAATCGTCTATTGCGTCGTATATCTCAACGGTATGTTCTCCAATTTTAACAATTCTCATAGCAAATAACGGGTTATCATAGTGGAACAAAAAGGAACCAACAACAATGCCGGGTTCCCGGTTATAAACACAAATAGGATTGACAAAGCCAACCCCGCCCAAAAGGACAAACAGAAATCGCAATTAAACATCTTTGCGAAAAACTCGTTGCCGTGAACCTGTACCCATTCAACGACCCCCCATTTGCGTAACAAGGTCAAACCAAAGGCGGCGACCAAAGCGGTTACGACCGTATAAAATAAAAATGCTTTCATTCTCTATAAATTTACTGCGTTAAACATGTTTCATCAATTCCTAATTCCCCGGCGAACCGGAACCCGGCGAACGGGTGCATTAAAAATTGGTTGTCTATTTCGTCCAAAGTGAACCCGGAAAATATGTTTTCCGCCTTTGCGTACACTCTGTTTATTTTCATGGAACCCGAACGTAACCATATACCCCCGTTTAATACTCTCATAATTTCCTGTTTGACCGCCTCCGTGTTCCGGTTGTTGGCATCGTTGGTTATCGTCCGCATATCAAACCAAAAGATAACCGAAAACGGCGTTGTATATTTGTTTTGTTCGCCGGGGAACCAATCAATTTGTTGCGGGTCGTCCAACACGAAAAACGAAAAATTCCCAATCTTACTATCCGGGGCAATCAACATATATTCATTGCCCCCGACGTAAATATTGGGGGTATAATACCGTTTGCCCTGTATGGATTTAACCAACCGTTCCGCCCGTCCGAACGAATAGTTAAGCCACGGCAACCCGTCCGCCAACCCTTTTTGTATATTGGCAATAACCCGGTCGAATAACTCCGGGTTCTTTATAATTGGTACTCTATCCATTACCGTATATTGTTTTTTTTGCTTTGGTTAACAAATCCGGGTAAACGTATTGCCAAATCAATTTAGCAATGTTTTCATTCGTCAACCCCAATATTTGCCGCCCGTACTTTTTTATCAAATCTTCCGTCTTGAAATCCGACGCCTTAATTTCAAATTGTTTGTCGCCGACTTCCAAATAAAAACTACTCTCAAAATCGCCCTCATCCCGCAACGTTACCCGGTTCGTCGGTTGTCCCTTTTCCTCCTTTATGGCTATCGTTAACGGGGTATAAGGTCGATAATCCATTATGTCAACGCCCAATCGGTTAATACCTTGTTCAAATAATTGTTCCTCGGCGTTGGCATCAATGATAAACGCCGTTGTCATTCCGTCGTCGATTATTTCCCGTATAATCAACCCGGACGTCAACCCGTCGTTAAACGTATTAACCCGGTTGCGTAAATCAATTATTGATTGTAACCCCGCCATAATGCAATTACGTTGTCCGGTACTTAACGCCCTGGTTATTGCAACTCAAACAAATACGGTCAATCCCCTGCGTATCTAATCGCAAAGCCTCAAACGCTTTTTTAAGGTCATAACCCAAACCGCTGGGGCGTCCCTCAACGTTCCCGTCCAACTCGTACAATATTTCCATTTTAGAGGCGTTGGATTGGTTCCGGTTGACCCTTACGTTGGGGTTCATTGCCAACGTGCGCAAAGCGATTGCCGCAACTTGGCGTTGTATTACCGTTTGGAAAATCGCCCGTTGTTCAACGATAAAATCGGTTAGGTCGCAACCAACGGTAATTTCACAATTCAACCCGTAATTTAGCGTATTAGTGTACATCGTGTACGCTATATCCCACAACTCCGGGTATTCGGCGAATGTTTCCGGGGCGTTGTACATAAACGGGGAAATCTGCAAATACTTTGTCAATTGCCGCCATGCCTCAATATTGCCGTACCCGGTACACGTTCCGCACGGTTCGCCGCTCCAATCTTTCGACACGTTAATTGCTTGCATCCCGGCGGGCAAATCGTCTTGATTGTAACAAAGGAACCACGCACCCCCGGCGTTGTTTGCGTCGCTTATATATGGCAAAAAACAATCTTCCAATGTGAACCATTGAAAGCCGCCATTTGTCAACGTAAAATTCAAATCAAACGTTTTTACGGGGTCAATCTGTGAACTATGGAAAAGGTACAATTTCACAATCCCGGTTCCGCCCGTCATTTGCAAGCCAACCCGGTGTATTTGGGCGGTAACTCCCATTGCCCGGACGGGGATTATTTCAAAGCCAACCAATTTATGTGCGTTCGGTTGGGTCGCTCTAATACGTCCCGCACCGTCAAAGAACGTGCGCCGTTCCAATAGGTTCTTTGTTTCCTTATCCAACCCCTTTATTTGGGTAAACGTTTGTACCGCCGTGGAAATTCCGTTGCGGGTCAAACGCTCCAAATAGTCGGACAATATATTGTATTTCTCCCAAAAGGTCGAACCCTCGGCGGGAACCTCGGCGACGTTATCAACCAAAGCGACCCAATACAAGGGTTTGCCCGCCGCATCGTTGGCGTATTGTACCACGGTTCCGGCTTTCCATTCCTTTGTATCGTTCCAAACCGGGTATTGAAAACCCCAATTATCCGGGACGATTGCCGCCATATTATCCAACGTTACAAGCGGGTGCGCCCCTTGAAAATATAACCCGCTTTCGGTTTCTGTTAATTGCTCGGCGATTGCCTCGGCGGGATTATATGATTGTTCCCAACCGACGACGTGCAATAACTTATCTTGTATTTCCTTAATCCTATACATAAGCCCAAATATAACCGCCGCAAGTCTTTTTTATACCCTTACAGCATTTAACAATATTACTATCATTTAAACCCGTTTCCCGTTGTGCGTCTTTTACTGATAAGAATGTTTTATCAAATCGCCGCAAATGGAATACATCGCAATTTGTTTTGCTCGTTGGTGCAATCCGCCTAATCTCCCAACCATATATTCGCCAATCTTTTTATTTAGGCGTGATTTTGTTATTGGATTATTACAATTTTCTTTGGTTGTAACCCAACGCAAATTGTCCGCCCTATTATTCGATTTGTCACCGTCGATATGGTCAACACATGGTTTGTTGTCCGGGTTCGGAATGAAAGCCGCCGCAACTAATCTATGAATATTAACAGATTTACGAATACCATTGCACAATACTACAACATTATACCCGTGCTTATTGGGAACGGCTTTAACTATCTTTGTATTATTACGCACGTTTCCGTAATTACTTATTTCATAATTTGGGAAATCGTATATTACTTTCCAACTTTCCATATCATTAATTAAAAAAAGGGGGCGGGGATAACCACCCCGTCCCCTCGGTTAAATAATTGTTCCATTTTCCAGCTTATGCGCCTGCACCCCCGGCGGGAAATTCCCCGGCGTTGGTTACATATACGGGCATTCCTAACGGTTCGTTCGGATTGCGTGCTGCAATCTCGGCTTTGATAATCGGATTTGCCACGGTGTCCGGCTTGCTGTTATATGCTACCATGTAGGCAACATCAACGCTAAATCCGAAATACTCCTTAACGGCACACGTCAAATCGGCGGTTGCGTCGTCCATAATCGCCGATTGGTCGCCCACGGCGGTATAATAATGCGAACCAACGGGCAAATCAATGTACGGCAATCGTACAATCTCCCATTCGTGGAAATTCGCACGGGTGCGGCGGTATGCCTCACGGTCAACACGGGTTAAGATACCAACGTTTCCATCGGCAACGGCAAACATTGTTCCCATTTTACCCGCTTCGTCTGTTATGCTGTTAGTATAATGCAATACTTTGTTGTCGTATTCCATGCGCTTATTAACGTCGTTGTAAACGCCATGTTGCGCCAACTTGCGTATTAGGCTATCAACCCCCGCATTTGCGATAAGGTGGATATATTCCGGGTAACAATTCGCCCGCATGATTGGGTTAATGTCGCCCAAAATCTCGGTTGCCATTTGGGTTGGAACTTGTACCACGTATCCGGTCTGCGTGTAGTTGAGCAAAGTTTTGAAAACCTGCGTTTTGTTCGCTTCCAATGCGGCAACGGCTCCTTTATCCAAAGCATCCGCCAACGCACGGGTTGTTTTCTCCATTTTACGCATAAAATCGTGTTGGTACGAAATCTCATTGTTTGAGTATGCCGCCGGAACCATTGTAAACCCGATTGCATAAGTAGCCCAAACAAGCGTTACCAATGCGGACGTATTTTCATTATCAGCAATAACGCATGAACGCACGTTGCTAACTTGTACGTCTTCGTCATAATTGATAACCGGAACTTGTACCGTGTTGCCGATACTTACTAATGCCCTATCTCTCAAATTAGGGCTAATGATTGAGTTGGGGGCGTTGGTTTGCTCAATAAAGAAATCCAATGCGCCGTACTCACACGGGCGGAACATATTACGGTCTAACTCCGGGTTCTCCATCCGCCAATTTTGTACTCTCGTTGCTATTAAACTCATACGTTTAAAAATTTAATTGTTTATAAATGCGGGTTTACCCTTTACCCGTGTTGTGTTTTACTTTTCCGGCAATGCAGCAATATTGTTGTCCTGCCATGCCTGTTTCATTCCGGCGTCAAATTCAGCCGTTCCAATCTGCAAACCTTGTTGTTGCAAAGTGCTTGCGATTGCGTCGTATGCCTCAACCCTCGTTTTTGCGCCGGATATGTCAACGGTAATATTACCGCCCGCCCCGGCTCCGGTTGATGCGCCCGTTCCGCCGCCCGCCGCTTGGCGTCCTTTATCCAAAATACCCATTGTTTCCAATTCACGGGTCAAAAGGTCGCCGGGGGTGTACGGGTTCAACTGATTGTTCGGGTTGCGCATGATTGCGCCGTTTTTGTCCTTAAACGCTAACATTTTGCCGCCTTTGCCGTCGTCGATAAACTCCGGGTTCATACCCTTAATTTTTTCGATTGCTTGAACCAACAAAACCTCTGTTGCGCTTTCCGGCAATCCTGCCTTAAACTTCAACCCGGCGGTTGCTGTCTGCAATGCCGTTTCAACACGAATGTCAAACACTTCCTTTGTGTGGGTTTGTTCGGCTTCATCGTATTTGCTTTTGAGGTCGTTGTATTGGGTCGTAACGCTTTGCAAATCTGCCTTTGTTTGCTTCAATGCCTTTGCGGTTTCCGCATCCGTCGCACCGTCGGCAATGGCTTTTTCCAAACGTGCCTTTTCTTTGGTTAGGCTGTCAATCTGTGATTGCAGACCGTTTGCGCCCTCAACTTTGGTTTTGAACTCGGTTAATACTCGTTTGGCGTAATCAAACGTTTTTTCGGTTCCGTTCTTTGCGATACCGGAAATGGCTAATATGTCCGCATCCAAACCGCCGTAAATTTCCCCGGTTTTCTTCGCTATTACGCTATTTTCGTCATTGACTGATAACGTGGTTATCGCTGTCAATTGTTCGTCGGTTAATCCGGCTAATGCCGCATTTGCCTTTAAAACATCAATCGTTAATGCCATAATCTTTCCCTTTGATTATTAAATGAATATTCGGTTACTTTTTGCCCTCGGCTTTGGCGTCCACCTCGGCTTTCGCTTTGGCATCGGCTTTGGGGTCCTTTGCAGTTGTCGCCGGGATAACGCCCGCCGCTTTCAGTTCTGCCAAAATCTCGGCTTTCAACGCTGCCTTTTCCTCGGCACGGGCTTTGGCGTCCGCCTCGGCTTTCGCTTTGGCATCGGCGGCGGCTTTCTCGGCGTTGGCTTTGGCTTTTTCTGCCTTTGCCTTTTCGTCCGCCTCGGCTTTGGCTTTCATGTACTCGTTGGGGTCGTGCAATACGGTAATCGTGTAACCCTGCTTTTTCAAATGCTCGGCAATGCTGTTTTCATAGCCTTTTTTGCCGAATTTCTGAATACGGGGGATTGACAACCGTTTGCCCGTTTCGCTGTCGAATTTCTTAATTTCGATAACGCAATGATACAAATGTTTCTCATTGTCCGGGACAATGTAGTTTTCGGGCGTAACGTCGATAATCGCAACGTCTTTAGTTTTGCCCTCGCTTACTTTCACTCGCATAGCTTTAATTTATTTGTTAAACTTCCAAATATACTTTCCGGCTGTTTTATATCTACCAATACAACACGCACGTATATTTTGATACGCAATTCCTGTAATCGTTTGAGCATCTGTTAATGTCGCATAAGTAGCAATATAATTACCGCTTAAATCATATTGATTAACAGAAACTCCACACGCTTTACGCATTGCATGTTTTCGGTTAGCGATTGATAATTCAAAATTAATGTTCTCTCTTTGAGTACACCAACGTAAATTATCAATTCTATTATCCGTTTTAATGCCGTTGATATGGTCTATATAATTTTTGCCGTCAATTCTAACTAAAAATGTATCAGCAACTAATTTATGAACATGATATGTTTTTTGTTTATGGTTAGCATATAAAGATAAAACAGCATAACCCATATTGTTGATATAAGGCTTTAGTAATTTGATTTTCCCTTTTTTCAAACTACGAATACGCCCTAATGTACTAACTTGGTATATGCCGGAATAACCTTGTATATCCTGCCAAACCTCACTACTTAACATTGTGTTCATTTGCGTAATCATTAAATTTATTTGTTATAAAATTTATCTTAGAGTTGAACGGCATATTATACCCAAACTCTAACACGTTCAAATATTCACGTTCAAATCTGCGTACAAAGTTAGCAAAATTCAACTTTATACGCATATCGTTTTCGCTGATAATCTGTTTGCCGTACAAATCCAATACCTCGTTACGGGTTAAATGTCGGTACGGTTCCAATTCCGCCAACGTCAACATACGTTGCAATTGGGTTGGATTGTTCCGGTATTCCGTTTCGATAATTTGGTTTTGTAGGGCGTCTAATTCCGCCTCGCTTGCGCCGCTTTCCTTTGCCACTTTGTAACGTTCCCGTAACTCCGTTGCGTTGGATAAATAGAACTCCGTGCCGTAATTGACTTTTGCAGAAACGAACAAACCGCCATACCTCAAACGGCAAACGGTTTCATCGACGAATTGTTGCGCCGCCTCAAATCCTTTCTTTACTCGGTTTAATACCGTGCTTTGGCTCTCAAAATTCGCCCGTATTTGTTGCTCGTTCAATGCGTCCCGTGTGGTTATTTCCTCGTTGGTTCCAACAACCGACGTAATAATGTCATTCTTTAGGCGGTTTTCTTCCTCAACGTTATAATCCAAACTCCCACGGTCAACGGTTAGCATTTGCACCGGGTTACGCAAATCGGGTTGTTTATCCCCGTCCGGTATTGGTATTTCAACGAACGAACCGACGCCGTTAATACGACTATCCCCGCATTTGGGGCAACGCATCAAAAGCCCGGCGGCGTCCAATCTGTAAAACCCTTGTTTGTCTTTTAAAAACCCACCGTCGCAATAATCGCCATTTTCGCCGTTACTGAAATCGCAACTTTGTTCATACCCGGAATAAATCGGATATGCACCGTACAAATCTAAATGTCGCTTACTGATATGGTAAAACAAAAACCAATCCAACGCCTCCAATTGTTTGGTTAGCGGGGATTGCTTAACGTCGGGTTCCGATAAACTCAACGGTTCATTCCAAAAGAAACGGGCGGGACAATAACCGACGTCGTGCGGGTTATCAATCAGCAATTCGCCGATATTGTGGTTTTTGTCCTCTCTGAAAACTCTATAACGTTCGTCGTCAATTACTGCGATACGTTCGCCGTCCTGCCTAAATATGATATAATCCATTACCCCCGTCGTCGGGTTGGCTCTGTAATCAATCACGGATGCAATAGGCAACCAATAGAAATACGGTTGCGGGTATTTGTCGGCGGGGTTTTGTTCGCTCGGCATATCGACAATTAGAACGCTATTTATTTCGGTTTGGAAAAACTCCCATCCTTTTGTACTCCAAATTTCCGGTTCGTGTAATACGTCTTGGCGGTAATATTCCCAATCGTCCCTTTGTTCCGGGTTTTGGAACTGATAATTGAACGCCGGGTTACGACCGTCAAAAATCCGGCTCAACTTATCAAAACAAACGCCCGTTACCTCGTTTGTCTTAACGGGGTAACGGAACAATGTTTTGAACATCTTAAACTTATCATGCGGCAATAGGTTAGAAACAAATGCCATAAAATCCGTTATCGGTTGGCAAATGTCAAACGACGTAATACGGGTGCGGGCGTGAAAATTAATGCGTTGTTGATGATAAACGGCTTTGTTTATCGTCTTACGCTTTTTCTGCTCCGTTATCCGTTTTTTTATTTCGTCTATACTCAATCCCATTGTCGTTGGTAAATTTAAAATCGCTGTCTTTAGGCAACTGCCAACCGCCGTTGTTTGGCATTCGCAACAACCGTTCGGCATGTTTAATCTCAAATTCTTCGGTTAAACCATGCGGCGGACAAACTAGTTTAACCTTTGTAATCTTTGCCGCCATATCGTCAACCTCCTACAACTGCGGGTTTTAGGTCGGTTAGGGGGTTGAAATCCGGGGCAATAATTACAAGGTCGTCCGAATAGTTCGGCAAGAACGCCCATTGTATTGAGTTGCTGTCCGGGGCTTCTAATCCGCCATGCGTTTTATCACCAATAAACAGAGACCGAATCGGAATAGGATAATACGTTGTCGGGGTCGTTTCGTCTTGAATGGCTTCAATGCTTCCGTTTTCGTCAAACAGATAAACGCCCAAATTATCGCCCCAACTTTCGCACTGAAGTTCTTTCATTGCCTTAATTACTGATTGGGGGATTTTACGCATTACGCCCGTGAACGGGTTCGGTTCACGCCCTATGATTTCCTCAACACCTCCCAATGTTTCGTTACCGCCGCCAAAGGTGCGGGCGGCTCCGGCTTCGTTGGTCGGGGCTTGGATATACGGGGAAACAACAATTTTTGTGCTATTAGCCGCCGACAATAACGGCGTCCATGATGCAAGCAAAGTAATTGCCTTTTCGGTCGTGAAACTGTTTTTGCTTCCATCGTCTTTGGTTAGACGTTGAAACGCTACCTTTTGGATTTGCCCGAAACTTTCGGCACATTTAACGGCGGGAATATCGGGCAATGAAGCCGCCGCCGGACACTTACAAGTAATCATACTCTTTAAATTTTAACGTTAAAAATTACATTTGTTACCACGTTGGGCTGTCCCTTTGCCCTCTGTATTACTTCTACGTTGCAAAGTTATAAACTTTTTCCGTTATAAACTTGCATATCTCAATTAAATTGTTAGTTACGACGTTTAACGCCCCGGTTTGCGTGTGCGTATGGTTGTATATTACCGTCGGCAATCTCTTTTTCGTAAATCCCGGTTAATCCGTCCTCCGGGTCGTCGTGCGTATTAGCATCGAAATTGCGCAAAAAGGTTGTAACATGGTCGTAAATCGCTTTGTACCGGGTTTCCCAACCGAACGGCATAATAATACTTTGATTTACCATTGCGGACGCCGTAATTATCCGGCTTTCCTTATTGCCGCCTTGATAAAACGGGTCTGTCATTGCCCGCATTTTCTTTTTAATAACCTTTTCGTAACCCGCACCGCCGTTGTTACTCTCAACCCATACTTTTTGCGTGCCGTTCCTGTTAATCATTGCCGGAACGGTTACGGTTGTAACGTCCGTATTTTCGTCCGTCATTTCCATATCCGTAATTAAAGCAAATAACAACGGTTCCATACGCTTTGTTTTCTCGTTGAAAATCATGTTGTCCGATTTATAAACGTCATACGTGGCGGCAAACAAAAGGTCGTCCCCTTCATCGGCAACATCTATGTATGCGCCGGAACGAATGTACGTGCCGTAATCGGATTTTTCGACCCACGTTTTGAAAGGTTGGTACAATCGACCCTCGGCGGAACCGGGGTTGCCTTGATACAGGCATTGAAATTGCACCGGGTCTAATGCCTTTTGCGCTTCCAACTTTTGCTTACTGTGTCGGCTTTCCCATAATGCCGCCCCCGGTTCCCGTGGGTCTATCTCGGTCGGTTCCCCGGTTTTCAACGCCTCAAAGTTTATGCGTACCCACGCCCCCGGCGGTATGTTATCCAAATCAGCCCAACGGGTTACATCAATGATTATTTCCCCGCTCTTTTCAATGCGCCCTATTAAATCGTCGTCGTGCCATCGGGTAAATACTATAAGTTCTTGGCTATCGTTGTGCAAACGGGTACGAACAACGGTTGTGTACCATTTCCACGCCGCCGCCCGTACTATCGGGCTGTTACCCTCGGCGTAATCCTTATAAACGTCGTCCAATATCGACACGTCCACGGTTTTAGAGGTCAAAGAACCACCACGACCCACAACACGCAACGACCCCTTATGCCCTACCATTTCGATAACATCACTATTGCGTAAATACGTGTTTGCCATCGTTACGACGTTGGAACCGTTTAGATACGTGCCGGGGAACAATTCACGATACCGGGGCGTGTCAATGATACGTTGAACGTCCCGGTTGAAATCCCGTGCAATTGTGGCGGCGTATGAACCTATCACAATCTTTAAATCCGGGTTCAATCCCTCCATGAATGCGGGTAACTTTCGGCTCGACCCCTCCGATTTACCATGTTGCGGCGGTTGCTGTACAATCATCTTTCGTATTTTGCCGTGCGCAAACATATCCAACAACGTATAATAAACGACGTGGAACGGCTCTAATACTAAATCCGGTTGCATATACCGGGCAAAGTTGATAAGGCGTTTACGGGCGGCGGCTTTAACAAGCAAATCCGGTTGTTGCCGGATTGCGTCGTATATCTGCAATAATTGTTCGTTGTTCATTGCTTTGCTCCTTTCTCCCATTTAGAACACGCCCGGCGACCTCGGACAATGTAATATTGATAATGCGGGCAACGTAAACAAATCGGGTTCCCATTTAAATCCCGGTGTCTATGGCCGTCCGTTATCCATTCCGAAAAACGGCACGTGTCGCAAATCTCGGTTTGCCATTCCGGTTGCTTGGTTCCCGGACGGGGTGCGGTTACTCTCTTTGCCATTATTGCGCCCCTCCTTTCTCCAACAATGCCTTTTGATATTCGGCGGACTGCAATTTATCAGCCAAAGCAAACAACATATCGTCCGGGATTGCCTTAACATCGTACTTTGGTTTATCGTCGTCGGTCGTGGCGTTATATCCGGGTATCTCAATTTTAACGGGTGCATCAAACCCTAACATCTTTGCCCTGCGTTGCTGAATGTTCAAAAGCAAATCCAAAAACCGGGGGTTCCCGGCGGACGTTTCGGTTGCGGTTTCATTGTACCCGTAATATTCCGGGTCGCCGTCCTCGGCATCGGTTTTGATTGGTCGCCCTTTGTTGGTTTTCTCTTTGGTGCGCATCTTTCCGGTTTTCGACGCCTCCCACGCCTCCCATGCTTGTTGCTCCATCTTATCCAATTTACGCAATTCTTGTGTAACGTATTCGTCGATATTATCCAACCGTTCCCGTTTCCACTCAATAAGGCATTGTTGCAAATCGTAATAAACCATTTGAAAGGTTATTGTATAACCCATTCCACGCGCGGACAAATCCCGGTTCAATGCGTCCGCAATTTCCCGGTACGAATACCCACGCAAAAACAAATCGGAACAAAACCGAATGTCGTAAATTCGTTGTTCCTCGGAACGTTTATTATAGCCTAATGGCTTCTTTCTCTTTTTCATAGTCAAACCTCCTTTGCTGTCAAATCGTACTCCCATACATAGCCGCCCGCCGTTTTATATACTCCTTTACAACATCGGGTAATCGTTATATTTTTTATTCCCGTTTTTCTTTCCGCTTCCCTTATGGATTTATACCGGGCAATTTCGTTTCCTGCTTTTGAACGTTGTATTACAGCTTTAGCAATTTTATTATGTTTGCCGTTATATGTATTATTATACAGATTATCGCACCACTCCAAATTATTGGCATTATTATTAAACTTGTTTTCGTCCTTATGATTTATTTGTTTCCGGTTATTTAGATTTTGAATAAATGCCATTGCAACCAATCTATGAACCAACAACGCATTTGGTTTACCGGACTTCGATAACCTTACTTGCAAATAACCCTTGCCGCTTATAGTTGGTTTTAGCAACTTGGTTTTTCCTGTCCTCCCATAATTGAGGCTTTTTACATTACCATAATTGGATATTTGGTAATTCTCAAAACCGGGTATATCTTTCCAAACTTCCATATATCTTTTTTTTGCAAAGGTAACAAATGTTTTTCGATTGCAAGTTATTTGCGTGGAATTTCCATTTTAAGAGGCTTTTGTTATTAACTCAATACTTTTATTGTCTTAATGGTTATCTTTCAACCACGGGGTAAATTTACGGGTTTTCCGGGGCATTACCAAACGTTTGTTATCTCATGTATATAAACGGCAAAACCCCGGCGTTTGTTTCCGGGGCTTATTGCCTATTGTCCTATACCGTTTTCGTATCTCCCATTTGAGCAACGAAAATAATGTTGCGTTCCACGGGGGTTGGTGTATTCCGTTCCCCCTTTCATTTCCTTTATTGCCAAACATACCGGGGCGGGCTTTCCATTTACCGGAAATTCCGGGTTAAAATATCGACACGTTCCGCATATCTTTTCGGGGCGTCGATTATCCGGGGCGCATTCGGTCGGCATATTCGGAATTATATCCGGGCAATTATTTTTTGCTTTCATGCTTTTGCGCTTTGATAGTTACCCATTAACCCGGATATTATCCGGTCGGCGGTTGTGTGTCGCCATTCTCTTAATCTTTCATCCCAAATAAAGCAAATATTGGGATTAGCAAACATCATACATGGGTTTTTGCAATTATCTTTCATTGTTGCGCCCTCCTTTTCGGTTCTTTTGTTGGTTCTTTGCCCGGCGTTTATTTCGGGGGTTCTCTTTCAAATCGACCCGTTGGATTTGTATTTCGGAACCGGGGAACATATCAGCAAAGAAAGCCGCCATTGCTTCCACTTCTTTTGGTACATCGTGCGCCTCCGGTTTCTTGTACTCCCTTTTGCGTTCTGGTTGCTTTTCCATTTGGACGGCGGGGCAAACATCGATAAGCGGGCAACCCTTACAAGTGTTCACGGGCTTTGCTTTCTTTTCACTTTCGCAAATCGCTTTATGTTTCCGGGCGTAATCCGCCGTTCTAAATTCGTGGAAATCGTCCCGATGTGCACTTGCACGTGTGAACGTTTCCATTGCTTCAACCGCAATGCGGGCTAAAATAAAATCCGGGGTATCATTAAACGCCTTTTCCATTGAATTACGGTTTACTACCTCGGCAATCTCGTTAATAAATTGTTCTCTGTTATTCATCGCTCTATTATTTTTGGGGTTTATATTCTTGGCAACGTAAATTCCCGCACCTTTGTTCAGATTTGAACGCCTCACAATAACCGTTCCCGTTTACGTCCTCATACATGAAATTGGAACAATCGCCGCAACCTTTGTTCGGTTCGTGCTGGTGTGTCCGTTTATAATTCGGGTCGGTTTGGCGTCCTTTTACTTTGTCGTATGCCATTTCCAACAAATCCCGTTGCGGTATGCCTAATATTGCGGCGGAATGAAATACGACGGCGTTAAGGTCTGCCAATTCATCAATTACGGCGTTCATTCGTCCGGGGTCGTCGAATGTCGGCATTGCGTGTTTTACCGCCTCTTTGTACCCGTTAAATTCTTCCTCCATTTTTCGGCAACGGGACGCAATATTTGTGCCGAACAATTCATTGAACAAAAGGATAATTTGAGAAACGGACGGACGGGCGGGTTGTCCGTCATAATTTCCAACCGTGTTTATTCCTTTGGCTTCAAATTCCCGTTTGAAATCCTTTTCCGGTCGGGCGGTAAATCGTCCGTTCAATTCCCGGATAATATACCAACTTTCCGGCACGTCAACGAATATGCCGTTGCCATCGGGAAAAGAAAACATTGCTTTGCCGTCCGGGGTTCGGGGCGTTACAACGGTTCCCCCTCCGGTAAACCTCAACACGTCGTCCACGTTGTCCCGGCGAAATTGGATTGCGTCAACCTCTAACAAGGTGCGACAATACCGGGTTCCCGCCGTGGCGTCCGGGTCAACTAAACGGGTGCGCATTTCCTCCGGGTATTCCTCCGGGTCGTACTTCATATAAACCGACTGCCTACCATCGGCGTAAAAGAACTCAATAAAACGGTCGCCCAATCGTCCCCGGATTGCTTGTTTTAATGCCTCAATCCTTTGCGCCTCCGGTCTATCGTTTCCCTCACTACCATTTTGCGCCCAACTCAAACGTATTGAGGTATCGGACGCCGTAACCTCAATTTCTTGTTTTGTTATGTCCTCAATCATTGCGCACATATCGCAATCAAAGGGGCTTAATACTTGCTTATTCATTGCTATTTTTTTTAATTGTTCTTACTGCGTTACTCTTTGGATATGCCAACCGCCAAAAAATCGTTTTTCGGTCGGTGCGGCTGTATTTATCACATTTCAGATTTGCCCCGGTGCAAATATCTTTTCCAATCTTACAACGAACGCAACGTTGACAAAATAATGTTCCGGGGCTATCTGCCAACCGTTGTGCGGCGGGCGTCCATAATGTAGCAATTAAAACCGCACCGTTGACAATTGCCCGTTCGCCGGGCTTATACTCTCTTTCCCGGTCGAACGGTTCGGGTTGCTTTACTCTCATTCTTTGCCCGCTTCGTTTACATAGTCAAACAATGCGTCCAAATCTTCCTTTGCGCCTTTTACGCAAATTCGTACCCTATCGCCGCCCGCCAATGCGGTTTCGACAATCTCGCAATTATACCGGGGGGCGTTTATCTGTATCATTGCCGCCGTGGTATTCGTTACAAACTCGTTTCTTTCTTCCATGCTCTCGGATTTTTGTGGTAAATAAAGTATTTCCGCTGGTTCATTCTCGCTTTGACACGCCCCCAACAAAAGCGTTGCCAAAGATAACAATAAAATCTTTGCTTTCATTGTTTTACCTTTCTTTTAATCCATATAAACCGTATGCCAATACCGACAAACAATATTTTCGCCTCAATGTCAACGTAACGGTCGTAACCGTTGACCGCATCCACGGACACGCCGGGAACAACAAACCAACTCTTATATTTCCAATATTCCCGGACGTAAACAGATACGCCAACCCGTCCGATATGGAACCCAATTTGCGCCGTATGTACGTCGCCATTGTTGCGGATAATTCCAACTTGTTTTTTACTCATTTCCTTTTCTGTTTAATAATTCGTAACTCTGTTTATCAACTACCAACGCCCGTGGGTATTCGGTTATAGCGCCCTTTGTGTAAACCAAATTGTAAATACCTAATTGTCCCTTAATTGGAAACTCAACAACCCGGCGGGGGTTCCGCATCAGCCAACCGAACCCCTTTGTAATGGATTTACGTTTTTCGGGCGGTATGCGGGTATTCTCCCAATCTTCCGGGGTAAAATCGGCGACGGGCTTAACGTCGTACAATTCAACCAATCCCAAAGTAACGCCGCTTTCATATCCCGCAATTACGGGATTAGCAGACGAACAAACCATTAAATCGCCCCGGTACGGCGTGTTTTTGCTGCGTACCTCAATACATTTTTCTCCGTAAACAATTCCGTTGTCCTCATACGCCGCCGTTACCAACTGCGTTGCATACGGGTTTTTAACGGTTAATGCACGCCAACGGTCGTGCAATTTCGGCTTATAATCTTTGTTATTATACTGCATAATCATTTTTTATTATCGGGTTCGTCCTCGTTTTCGTCGTTTGGTTCCGGGTAATGGATAAATCCAATTTGCCGGACGCTTTGAATTGGTTCGTAAATGATAACGGCAACATCGCCGTCCGTCCTTACGCCAACTAATCGGCAATCGGCGGGAACCTCAACCCGTATTTCACTTTTCATTGTTAAACAAATCCCAATTAACAGGGACACAATACCCCGGCAATTCTCCCCGGTCAATCCCCAACGGATTAACAATACTATCTTTCCAATAGATACGGGGTTGTTCCGGGCGTCCCTCCCAATGTTCCGTAATCGTGTCGTAAATCAATCGTATTTCCCGTTTCGGATATTTGCCGCCGCTCTGCAACCCGATTTTATACAGGTCAACGAACGGATACGACAATTTGATTATCCCAATTGCCCGGTCGTACATTCCCGGCGGGATTGGCTCCACGCTTGCAAAGGTGCGGAACCCGTGGCGTTTTGCCCGTGCCAACACATTAACCCGCATCATATTTGGGTCGGCGTTCGGCTCCAATTCGTCGCAACCTGTCAACGTTGCGCCCAAAGCGATACGGGACACGTCCCAACCCTCGGACGCCTCGGCAAAATCAATGAAGCGGTTCAACCCCTCGGCGCATTTGCTCAATATCTTAACCGGGACGCCGTGGCGTTGGCATACGCCGACCGCTTGACGGGTCAACCGTTCCGTTTCCGGCAACAACGGGTCGGTCGTGAACGAAAAGAATAACCCCGTTTTCTGCAATTCCTCCTTATGCGCCAACAATTCGTTTTTGAAAATATCCAAAGCGTATGGATATTCCCGCAACGTCTTTTTCAACTCCGGGCGACTGCCTCCCAATACCTTTGCGCCACGACCTTTGCGCAAATAACAGTAAGTACAACCGTTGGAACAACCGACAAAGAAATTGGCGGCGTTCTCGGCGTATTCCCCGGCTTTACCTTTTGGGCTGTAAATAACCCGTCCGTTTATCGCTCCCATATCGTCAACGGCTTAAAATGGTAAATCGTCGTTTCCGTCGGGGGCGGGTGCATCCGGCACGGGCGGCGGCGGTACTTGCGCCCCGGCTCCGGTCGCTTTCGGGGTCAACATTTCCATATCGGTTGCGACTATCTCGGTAACATACCGTTTGACGCCTTGCGCATCGTCATAACTCCGGGTTCTCAATTCGCCCTCAATATACAGTTTGTCGCCCTTTTTGACGTACTGATTGGCGACCTTTGCCAACCCGTTTTGCAATACGACGTTATGCCATTCGGTACGCTCCGGGATTTGCCGCCCGTCCTTTGTGGTATAACCTCGTTTCGTGGTTGCCAACGAAAAGGTCGCCACGCAACCCCCGTTGTCGAACTCCCTAAAATCCGGGGCTTTCCCGGTATGTCCCATCAAAATAACCTTGTTTACACTCATACAAAAAACGCTTTAATTATCCAAACAATGATACTATACAACGCCCACATATAAGACGCAACCGTTAACGTCACGAACGTGTATAACGCAATTTTATATCCGGTTTTTGATTTTATTTTCATGTCACTTGAATTTTACGCAATCCAACAAATATTGTTTCTTATTGTCCGACCATCCGGCGGCATGGTTTATCGCTTTCCGGTCGTCGTCGTGTACGAACTCGCAATACCACGAATTGCCGCCAACGTTCGCTTTTTCTTTTAGTCGTACCAATTTACCGACAATGTACCGGGAAAACTTGGCGTATGCGCTTGTTTCCGATATATGGATAACACGACGTTCGGCGTTTATTTTTGGCAATTCTTCGATTTGCGGGCGTTTTTCCTCAGCGGGGTATCTTTGTACCCTCTGAAAGTCTTTTTTGATTGACGACCGGGAAATTGCCCCGTAATCGGGTTGCCTCTTTTTGGTTCTCATACTTCTTTGTAATTTGGGTTTAGTTGTCCCGTTTTAGACAATGCAACCCGTTTTCGAGTTATTGGATTATTGGAATTTTGTTTACGGGTACTCCAACGTAAATTAGTCGCATGGTTATTGGCTCGGTTCCCGTCGATATGGTCTATTTCCGGCAAATTGTCCGGGTTAGGAATGAAAGCCGCCGCAACTAATCTATGTAATCGAAACGTTTTGCGTTTTTGATTAATACAGAGTACAACGCCCTTATATCCCTCTTTATCCGTATGCGGTTTCAATATTCGCCCTTTTATTTTGTGGCAATTCTGTAACCGTCCATTTACAACCATATCTTTAGAACGAACCCGCCCGTAATTGCTAACCTCGTAACGTTGGTTATAATCGTCTATCTCTTTCCAAACTTCCATACTCATTTTTAATTAACTCTATTATTTTCACATTTCCGGGATAAATACGCATTTTGGTTTTATTACCGTTTTCCCATTCGCTATGGTGTTCAAAGCAAAGTATATTTATATTCCTTGCATCATGCGCCGCCTCCGGGAATGCGCCACGGGTCAATATATGCGAACAATAAACGGCGGAATAATTCCGTAACGGCTTTAAACATTCCTCACATCGGTGCGGCTTATGCTCCCAAACCCAACGGAAAAAGCGTTCATTTGCCGCCATGATATTTGCGCCCCGTCCCGTAATACAATGCCCGAACAATTCCCGTTGTATCTCAACCCTCAAACGAATATCCATGCGGAAATTACGCAAATCCAAAAGGGGATTATACCCCCTTTGGATGCAATAATTGTATTCGTCCCGGTCTGTCAACAAATACGGTTCCATACTCTTACATTTCCGCCGTTTCGTCGTTCGGTTCCGGGTCGTCCGCCGGGTCGTTAATATCCGGGAACAATCCGTTGTCCTCTATCTTTTCGGCACTCAAACCCGGTGCGGGTTCGCCATCAGCCCCGAACAACTCCAATTGCGCCTTTTTGCCTTTGAATAAAAAGGCGTAAACCTCGGTTTCAATATCGGCGGCAATTTCTTCTAATTCTTCCTCAAACCCGAACGTTTCCGTATTGAATTTAAGTCGGGGGGAATTGATAGCGGTTTTTTGATTGTTTGAAACGGCAAACAACCCGGTTAAAACAACCCCTACGTTATCGTCTTGACCGGAAAAGGACACGCCCCGAACCTCTATGTTTTTCAACATTTCGTCGGCAAAATCCCGTGATAACTCGCTTTGCTTTTTGGTTGCTTTGAAATCGGACGTTTCAACCATTGAAAGAAAGGACGTAATATTAAAAATCCGTCCCATGATTGGGCGCAAACGGTCGAAACAATCCCGCAAATCCGGGTGTATGTCCTTTGCACTTTCGACGTGGTATTTGTTCGTGTAACTCTCATTACCTATTGTTTCGGTAACTTCATAATGTACGTCTAACCCGCCGTCCTTTAATGTCTTGACTTTCGACAATGCAAACGCCTTTTCGCTTGGTATCAACATAACGTTTGCGGCTTTTTTTTCTTCGCTCATATTGTAATATTATTTGTTGCCGGGAACCCGCCCGGCATCGGTTTTATAAATCATCTTCAACGTATCGTTTTAATTCCGTTTGGAATTGTTCCCGTTCGTCGCTTTCACGTTCTAACAATTCGTCGTACAATTCCCGGTCGAATATCTCGTTAATCGCATCGTCCAATAAGGAAATCAGTTTTTCCGGTTTTACGGCGTCTAACTCCACTTGACCCAATCCGTCCCAATTGGCGGTACGGCTGTCTGTTTCCTTTGCCGGGGCGGGCGGCAACTTCCATTCGATAACCTGTTGTTCCATCAACGCAATACGTCGTATTTCGACCCCAAAAATACCGAACTTTTGCAAGTTTTCGCCAATCGACCGGGGTATATCTTCGCCCGACGGGTCGTAATCGCCAAAATATAGGATAACACATTGTTTGCCGTTGGCTTGCGCTAAAAATTCGTCCACAACCTCGGCAAACGGCACGCCCTCGGCAATTGCCCGTTCGGTTGTTATACCATGAATTGCGGTTGTTTCCGGGGGTATCTCGTAATTATCGGGTTTGATAATATAACTTTTTCCTTATCGCCCAACGACCATGCCAATTGGACGACGTGCGGGAATTGCTCAAAATCCGCATCCCATTTCAAACCCTTTGCCGGAACCCCAGTTGTTTCACAATCAAAGAAACAAACATCTTTCAAATCAAATTTTTGCATAACCTTAAATATTAAATCGTTAATTACTGTTTTCGCCCTCATTGCGGTATTTATCCCGCTTTTTTTCCAATTCCAAAACGTCCCGGTTTTCGTCTATATACTTTTGGACGTCCCGGTTACAAAACGGTTTTCCGTCCAACCAAAGCAAATGCCAATACGGTACGTTTTCCATCGGTTGCCCCTTAAATTTACCTTGCGGCATCGGGGATTTGTCGTTTAATTCCATACTAAAAAAGTCTTTTTTGCCCGTCCTCGTTGGGGGTTTGTTCAACATATTTTGCCCGTGTAATCCAAACGCACCCGCACCGCAAACACTTTATCCGGCTGTAATGCTTTGGCGTGTATTCGTGGCGGATAATCCGCCAACTCGCCAACGGGTAATTTTTCCGCTTTCCGTTACACTTGCAAAACATACCTACAACGTTCGGGGGTCGTCAATAAATGTATTGTATTCCTCGGCGGCTATCTGTTTGAGCGTTTCGATATGTTCGATTAACTCGGCGTTCGACAAATCCGCCACGGTGCGCAAATCGTGGGAATATACCCCCGTTTCCTCGTTGACCCGTTCAACGTACATAATAGGGGAAAATTCCCTCAAACGTCGTTCGGTTTGTTCCTCTGTAAGACGTTCGCCCGCCTCCCAAATTGCGTGCTTAAACGTCGGTACAACATAGTTGAAATAATACCCTTTCAAAGCCTCGGACGAACCGGGGGACGCTACAATAAACCGGGCAATAATGCGGGAACCTTTCCAACCCTTGAAAAACTCGTTTAATTCCCCCATGTACATTGCCAACCCGCCGTTATTGTTTATTGTTCCCGTTGCTGTTATTTCTCGCTTTTTCATCGGCTATTAATTTTTTCATTGTCTTATTAAACGCTGTCATTCCGATTGTATGGATAACGTCCCGTTCCGCCCGTGATAACTTCGTTTCCCGCTTATCCAATACTTTTGCAAATGCAACAACAAATTCGCCCGGCTCCAACAATCCGGCATTGTGCAACCCGTCGATTGGGTGCGCTTTCAAACGCTCGGTTGCTTTCAATGCTTTGCGGGCTTTTTCCCGACTTTCCCATATTTCCCGAACCTCGGCGGCGGCGTTGTCATAAAACAACCGCATTTTCAGAACGTCGGCAATTGACAAATCAGCCACGGCGGTTGGTTGCTCTTTTTCCGGCTCCGGTTCCTTCGTAACGGGTGCAACCTTACCGTTATTCACTCCATAACCGAACAACGCAAAATCCCCCTTTGTTGGGTCGTCCGGGAATATCTCGGCGAAACGGTCGGTTATCTCAATGGCTGTTTGCAAATCCGGCGTCCGACGTTTTACAAGCCCCAACCGCAATGCCTGTTTATGTACGTGGGTATCTAATGGAATGATTAAATTACGGGGGTCGCAAATCGTCCACAATCCAAAGTCAACCGGGGAACCGTGGCGGCACATCCAACGCAAAAACATACATAAGCGTTTGCAACCGCTTTTCGTTTCCATATCCGGCACGCCCTTAACATCGCCGAAAAGACGTTGCAATTGTTCCAACGGACGCCCGCCCGGTTGCGCTTGCAATGCCTTTTCCATGTTCTCAAACTTACTATATACGTCAAACAAGCGGGCGCAAAGGTCGTGGAAATCGGCGTATGTAAACGTTCTATAAAAATTCTCTTTACTGCCTTTGTATTGCTTCCATTCCGGGGCGGCTCCCTGCGTATCGGTTCCAACAATGTAATGATACGGCGCACCCTTGAAAATTTCCCGGTCGATAAAATCCGCCTTTTGGATTATCTGTTTGCGGGAACCCCACGCAATCCACGCCGTAACAAATGCGCTAATCTCAATATTTACCCGGCTATCGTAACGGTGCGGGATTTGCACCGGGTCGGATTGGATAAACTCGGCGGTTTCGTATTGTTCCGCCCAACGTTTCAAATTACCGTTCAATGTATATGCCATTGTTTTAGATTTTAATGGGACGGAAAGCCCGCCCCCGGTTATTATTCGTTTTCTGTGTATTCCTCAACAACTAAATCGGTTTGTCCTCGCTTCACTTCCTCAATGAACCCTTGAAAACCGTTTTGTTTAGCAATGTCAATGATTGCTTGCAAACGCTTTTCGCCCAAACTTTCGCCCCTCGCAATGCGGAATACCTTAACCGTCGGATTGCTTGCAATAATCAGTTTGGCGGCGACCTCCATAATTTGACTATCTGAAACTTTCCCGGCGACGAACGGCACGCCGTTTAATTCTAATCCGTCGTCCGTGAACGAAAGCCCGGCAATAGGTAATTCGGACGTTGCAATAAGGGTTTCCCGTTCCTTTGCCAATGCGCCTAATTTTTCCTCAAACGTGCGGGCGATTTTCTCGGCGGTTTCCTTTTGTTTTTTCTTTGCCATGTAATCTACAACCAACGCATTGATACGGTTGTGTTCCTCGGCTTTTTTCAGTTGTTCCGCCGTATCTAAATTTTCCGGGTTATTGGCTTCGTATTCCTTTAACCATTTGTCGGCATTCGCTTTGCGCTTTTCAAAATCGGCTTTTTCCGCCTCAATGGTTGCCAATGTTTCCTTTAATTCGGCATCGACGTTTTTACGGGACGTTTTCGCCTCTTTTTTGGCGTCCTCTAACCGTTTTTGCGCCTCGGCGATAATGCGGGCAACCTCTTTTTCTTCATTCGCTAAATTGGTATCAATAACCGCAACGGCTTTATCGTGGTTATCGTTGGCGGTTTTAATTCGTCCGGGGATTGCCGCCAATTGTTCAACCCTTTGTTGCCGGGTTTGGCGAACCGTTTTTGCTTTCTCAATCAACCGGGCATTCTCGTTTTGTTCTTCCATCAACACCGTAATATCCTTTTTCTCGGCATACGTTTTGACGTCGCCGGGCTTCAATTGCTTTTCGGCGTTGGCGCAAATGGTTGTGTACGTCTTAACCTCGGCGTTGGCGTCTTTTCGTTTGTCCTTAACGGTCATAACCTCGGCGTCAATTTCTGCAATCCGGGTGCGCACTTTTTCCGGCAACAAAGCCTTTACAACCTCAATTTGTTTGCGGCGTCCCTCGGCGGTTTCGCTCCAACGGGAAAACTCCACGGCGTCAAAGTCTTGGTAGCCGAAAATCTTTTGCAACATTGAAACGTTATCCGAACGCATCCCGGTTGTTTGGGATTTAATGGATAACGTCCCCCGTGGGTTGGCTTTGGTAAACTTTAATTCGACCTCGTAATTTTCGCCGTCGTTACCTACAACCATTTTTGCAAATCCTTTGTCCTCGCCATTTTTCAACACAGCGTCCCGGTTCCCGGTCAACATTGCGCCGATTGCTTTTAAAAGGGTTGATTTGCCTAACTCATTGTCCCCGGTAATGAAATATACATTACCCTCAAAATCTGCGTTGAACTCTTTGATAACTTGAAAATTCAACAATTCCAATTTCTTAATATACATCGCTCTTTAAATTTATTTATTTCCCGGAAATCGCCGGGTCGTTATGTTCCCATTTATAACCGTTGTATGTTTTTCTTTTCCCGTTACATACCTGTAATATTACATACTTTTGCCAAGGAAAAACACACGCATCTAAAATATTATCAAAACATACAATATTACCTAATTTATCAATACGTTTAACGGGATATAATTTTGATACACGTTTAACGTTCTCAAATTTTAGGTTCTCGCCAATAGTACACCAACGTAAATTATTAACATGATTATTTAATTTATTCCCGTCGATATGGTCAACACATGGTTTGTTGTCCGGGTTGGGAATGAACGCCAAAGCAACCAATCTATGAACCCGCATAACTTTTAAACCATTGATTTTTAATTTTACAGTCATATAGCCACCGTTCAAATAAGGCTTTATTTCCTTATCATTTTGCGTTATATTGCCATTTTCAGCAACGTAACAATCATATTCTATTAAGTATTTACCTTTTTTCATGCCGCAAATATATGTAAAATGATGGATATACCAAAAATTTCATCTTTTATTTTCGGCTATTTTTTTATTTTCCGCAATAATCGCCCCAAAATAACACATTTACCCACGCCGTCAAACTCAACTAACATATTGCCGTTGCGCCCTCTTATACATTTACCATCAGAACGACGAACCGCCCGGCACGGCATACGTCGCAATTCCGGGCGGGTCAATCGGTCGCCTAAATAGATATAATCCATTTCGTCCATATCAAAACAATTTCATTTGTGTATCGGTCAATACAGCAACGACCGCATCAACTTTGCGTTCCCAACTTTCCAACGTTGCCAATTTCTCCGGGGTTGGGTTCCGTTGGCAACGTCGTTGGTTGTGCCGCATCTGTTTTACCATTTCCGCTAAATCTTTTGCCGTTATTTTTTCGGGATTTTCGATTTGCGGGGCTTTTGTTTCGTCTGCCATACAAGTAACCATTTGAATAATTAAACGCCCCTACGGGCTTAAAATAAACGGTTGTGCATTTGTTGGGGCAAATTTTTCAAAACCCAACGGGGGTTATTCTGTAAAACAAACCGTCCAAAGTGCATTATTAACGTTGCGTCCGCATTCCACAACGCCGGGGTAATTTCCGGGTATAATTTCCCGGCAATATCCCGGAACCGTCGTTTGCGGTCTGCCTTTTCCTCCTTTTTCCCTTTTACTTTGATACGCAATTTAAGGTCGTTTTGCCACTTCATCGCATTAACCAAAACAAACGGTATTTCGGCGACGGTTATAATGGCTTTCAAATGCTCAAAGTTTTGCAACATCTTTTGTATGCGGTACAATTTACCCATGTTTGCCCCGGTATCGCCAACCGTTACGTCATCCGGGCGAACACTCAATTTTTCCAAAAAGATAATCGGTGTACAAATCTCTTTGTAATAGTTCAGAAAATCCCGTATCTCGTTAATGTCTTTAGGCATCTTAATTGCCGTTGCGTTGTGGTTGGGTCGCCAAACCACAATACCCCCATTGCTTCCGGGGTCTATGCCTATAATGCAATTTATTTTCATAACATCTTTTTTATTTGTTCAATCTTAATCAATCGTTCGTCATACGCTTGCTTTGCAGTTATAAAACCGCTCTTTCTGTATCGTATTCCGTCGATTTGAATTTCATAATTATATTTCCCGGTTTGTTTATGCCGGGTTACTCCCTTATATCCGGTTGTGTTATCTCGGCGTATTCGCCTATTTCTATTATTTTCCGAATGAGTAACAAAACGGCAATTTTCCGGGCTATATATCCCGTCGTTATCTATCCGGTCAATTTCTAAACCGGGGTTATATCCATTTTCTAAAGCCCAATTTTTGAAGGCATCAAAACAAAACCATTCTTTGCAAATAGTTATTCCACGACCTCCATAATTGTTATAATCCTTTCTTTTAGGATTATAACAACGGGCTTTTATACTTTCCCAAAGTCGGTACAACTTTGTCGCTGAAACTCTTTTTTTCATTTTTCAAACCTTAAATAATGATAGATATAAATTTCGTCCTTAATCATTCGGTCAAACGTCCGTTTAATCTCTTTACGCCGGGCAACCTCAAAGGCTGTATAATCAATTTCCGGGCTTTGGGTTCCTTGTTTCCGAACGTGGTAAACGGTAAATTCATTAACGAACCCACGGGCGGCACGTGCCAAAAATCGGTTATACGCTTCTTTCCGGTCGTCCTCGGTTTCTTTCACTTCATCCGCTAACCCAACGCCCAACAACCAATTATAAACAAACATTTCGTCGGTTAATCCAAACACTAAACGCCCGGTATATTTATACCGTAAAAAGCACATTAAACAAGTCATAACCGATTGATTGCGATAATACCGGATTTGCTCCGGGCTTAACTCCTTTTTCGGTTCCGGCAACGCTGTATATGCTTTGCCGATAACTTGGTTTTGTTTCCGGCAATATGCGTTCAATACCTTTGCGAAATAATCGGCGTTGAATTGTTGGTAATGTTTCCGTTCGGCGTTGCCGTCCCTATCCTTTGGCAAATAGTCGTCTAATTCCCCGGTAATCAGCAATTCAAACGCTAATTTAACCTCGGATAATGTTAATTGCGAATAATAGCGTTTGAGCAAATCCAACAACCGGGTACAAATATACGTCCAATCGTCCCGGTTTTCCGTGGGAATGATAAACCCCACGTCCATTGCGATAAACCGGAACATTTGCCCCGTTTTGGCAATCAACGTTTCGTCGTCAATCTCGGCAATCTGTTTTTTTGTGGACGCCACGAAAATATATTTTTCAACCGGGGTTAATGCTTTGGCAACCTCCGGTAACTCAACCATCGCCCGGCGAACGTCAATTGCTTTTGCCGTTCCGCTATAAAGCAAAACGGCGGCGGATTGTCGTTTTTCGGGCAACGTTTGTGGCAATCTGTTTGTCTTTTCGGGTAATGTTTCCATGTTAATAATCATCTTTCAAATACTCAATAGCCCCGGCAACGTTCAATCTTTGCGTTGGGGCTTTGTATTCGGGTTTCAAATGCAACTTTTTCTTTTCGACGTCCCCCCGTATGAAATTGCGGACGGTCGCCAACCAACCGTTTTTAGTGCGCTTCATATTCTTTTGGTCGCTCCAATCGCTAACCGAATGAAAGTAATAAACCAAATCGACCTTTTCAAATTCCGGTGTCGCAAACTTACTTTCAAACTCTGAATAATCCACGCCAACGCCGTTTTCAAATTTAACCATTTTGTAAACGTCGGAATTACGGAATAACGTTTTTTTCTCCTTTGGTTCCTCAACCTTTTGTTCTTCCGGGAATAATTCCCCGACAACATTGTTGTTGGGGGTATTCTCATTATCATTTATTGTATTATCTATATTATTACTATTATACCCTAAACTTTCGTTTATGGGTACCCCTAAACTTTCGTTTATGGGGGGCATCAACTTTTGTTTAGGGGTATCAACTCCGGTTAATATCCTTGCTGCCTTTTCGGTAAATGTTAGTAACTCGTAATTTTCACCAAAACAATACAGAGTTTTGTTATACAATTCGCAATTAGGATGTTTTTGTAAAATTCCGGCTTTAATCAAATTATCAATACGCTTTATCATGCCTTGACTTGTCTTTATATTCAATAACGGCATTGCTTCCAATATTAACTTGTGGGAAATCCAAAAATATATTCCCTCCGGGGTGTGCATCTTAACGCAACTTGCACAATTGGCGAAATCTTTTATAAAATCAAAAATCGCCAAATCTATTATATCTAAATCCAAACCGCTATTAACGACGGCATATTGGTTTATTAATATCGTGTATTTCATAATATTGATATTTTATAAACATCCGGTTCCGCTACGGGCTGAACTGATTTTATTAATAATCCTTTTTCGCATAACCATTTAAGGCAATCGATTACAGTGCTTTTGTTTATCCCTAAACATTTGGATAAATACAAAATACCCTTTGAATACTCGCCATATCTAACACAATAGGCGTGTATCATTGCATACAACATTAACTTATTACCTTTCAAATGCAATTCGTTAATCCATTTGTTTTTTACAATAAAATCCATAATTAAAATATAAAAGCCCGCAATCCGGGCTACCACACACCGGAAAACGGGCTTTGCGCTAAATAAATTAGCAATACTTTGCAAACGGTGGTAGTCGTTTGTTTTATCGACGCAAATATAGCATTTTTTATTCATTATCCAATTGCTTTGCAGGTTCCCACGCTTTACGTACTTTCAAAACATTATCGGCACTCTCATTGGGAACCAACGACACGACGGGGAAACGGGAACGGTCGCCCGGCTTTTGGGTTGTCGCAAATTGTACATTCAAATCAAAGATAATGCCTTTACAAAATCCCCGTTCCGCTAACATACCGTCGAACGTTTCCCGTATTTGTGGAATTGTGGACGCCGTGCCTTTTGTGGCGAATTGCCAAACCCCGGCAACCCCACGAACCAACGGAACAATAAAGTTTAGCGTTAATGTAACCTCCCAACCGTCGCAATCGGGTTGGCGGCTCTTTTTGTTCGGGTAACGCTTGGTTATCGACTGCATTAAGCTTGGGTATTTTTCCGTTGTCAACGTTTCGTATTTCTTTCCGTCCCATACTTGGAACGTGTCGCCATCGCCCGCCGCAATCAATCGCCCGTCGTCGTCCCGGTATTCGTAACGTTCGTTACATACTTTTGCCGGGTCGTCGTCCGGGAAAACAATTTGTATTGTTTGCGGCTTTTCGCCGTATGCTTGCGTAAATAATCCGGCATACTTTCCCGTTGGTATGAAGTAATCAACGCTTTGCGGATAACCGTTTGCGTTTTTAATACCGATTTTTATTTGACCGACACGGGGCAAAATCAAACGGGATTGTTGCGCCTCCGGTCGTTTTATTCTTCCTTTCATATCTCAATCAAATTTCGGGGTCGTCGTTCAACATCTTTTTCCTACTCTCATTTTTGGGCTTTTTAGGCTCGTTTGCGGGCTTTACTTTCTTTTCCGTGGTATTACCCCGCTTTGCGGTCGTTTTGCCCGTGGTGGCTTTCTTTTCCGCCTCCTTTGCCTTTTTGGGCGCACGTTTAACAATGGTTGTTTTCTTTGGCTCCTTTTCCGGTTCCGGTGCGTCCGCCTTGACTTTCTCGGCGGCGTCCGTGTTTTCGTCCGGGGTTGCCTCCTTTGGGGCTTTCGTTTTAATCAATTCCGCCAACGATAAGGATATTACGTTTTGCGTCAAATCGGGTGCATTATCCAATAAAACCATACCATTAACCGACGTAAACGTATTATCTTTCTTCTCGTCCTCAATGGCTGCAATTTCTAACAGATACGGGATTTTCCGTATATTGGGGCTATCCGTTTGTTCTTTCAAATTGTACGACGGACGTTTGCGCCAATCTTTCGGGCTGAAATTGAAAATACGGGTAACGGGGAATTGTTCAAAATTGACGTTCCACATATCCCGGTACATCCCTAATTGTATTTCGCTTTCCTCGTAAAATCCTTTGCGTCCGCTCTTAAAATCGACGATTGCGTTAATACGTTCGTCGCTGCCTATCTTTGCCAACATGGTACACGGGCAATCAATCATTCCGGCATACTTGTAATATGGATGCACTAAAGCAATTTCAACCGCCAACGGGCGCACGTCGTAATCTAATACGAATTGAGCAAACGCCAATACGTCCTTTTTCAAATCGTCGGCATAATATATAAAATCGTCCGGCAATCGGTAAACCTCAATATATTCTTTTAGTTTGCCTTTTAACCCGTCCAAATCATAAGCCCGGTTAATTAATAATTCCTCAAATGCGGCGTGCATAAACGTACCATACGCCGCCCGTTCGCCTTTGTATCGTTCCGCTTCCTCAATGCCTTTGTTGGCAATCCATTGTATTAAGTGCGGGGCTTTGGGTAACGTTTGGGACAATATCGTTGTAACCGACGGGAAAAACTCCGGGTTCCCGTTGTCGTCATATCGGTAATAATAGCGGTGTCCCTTACTATTCAATTGCCAAACCTTATACGGGGGTTCAATCAACGTTTTTTCATCAAAAAACATTGCCGTCATTTCCTCAACCGTCATGCCCGGCAATATCTCAAATATTCCGGTTGGTTGCTCAACCTCGACCGCTTCAAACGGGGGGATTATTTGTTGTTGTTCCTCGGTAATTTCCGGGAATTGGTCGGCGGGAACGGCTCCCAAATTTTCGACCGTCTTTTGTACCGGGTTTTCCGGTTTCTTTTTGTTCGCTCTCATTTTCTACTCTTTTTTAATTCTGAAAATCCACATAATACCATTACGGCACACATACCCGCAAACATCAATTGCCACGGGTTCCAAAATGCACCAATCAGACAAACAACGCCCAACGTTCCAAACGTCGCAATAATGGCTTTCGCTTGGAACCTATCGGAAAACATAACGTCCGCCATGCGTTCAAACCATTGTAACCCGTTATTCTTCATATCCAAACAAATAATTAGGGGTGCAATTACACATTTCGCAAATGATAACAACCCATTCCGGGCGTATCTGTTTGGTCGTACCGTTACATAAGTTTGTCATATTAACTTGTTGTGCGCTTTCGGTGCGTCCCTCCCATAAACGGGCGGCAACCTCTTTTTTATAAACCTTAATCCCGGCGGTTTGCGCCCGTGCGATTGCCTCGTTTACTCTTAATTTCGTCATTTCTGCCATTTCTTTAGTCTTTTATTGTTAATAACTCGGTTCGTTGCTCTCTTTGTGTCCGCAATGCGTACACGTCATTTCCTCCCAAATTGCGGTATATTCCGGCGGGGTCAAATATCCGTCGCCTCCGGTCTGTTTATATTCCCCGTCGGTAACTTCCATTTCGCCGCCGCATTCCGGGCAATCTTCATTACCCATTAAATCCAAATCCGGGACAATGAAATATACCCGTTTCAGATACACGCCCAACGCCTCGGAAATCGCCGCATAACAATTGGCGGTTTGTTCCTCGGTTACGTCCTCGTTTATTGCATCGAAAACGGAAACGCCCCAATTGTCCGGGTCGTCCTCAATAACTTTGTTTTTGAGTAATTCCGAAACGACAATTTCGGAAACTTGTTTGGCTGTTTTCCCGCTATCGGTCGCCAATTGTTTTAATAAATCGCTCTCTTTTATCTTCATTTCTTTCTGTATATTATACCCTTATATGGTTTGCCTGTATCAACGCTTTGTTTTATCAAATGCCTATAATAACCCTTTTTATGTGCATCTTTATAATTCTGAAACTCAATACAAACATTCCCGTTTTCATCTATTCCCTCAATTGGGAAATCGTATTTTGTTTTGTTTCTTATGGCTATATCAAAATTGTTATTTTCATTAATAGAACACCAACGCAAATTCTCAACGAAATTATGAAAACGCACCCCGTCGATATGGTCAACGCATGGTTTATTTTCCGGGTTCGGAATGAAAGCCGCCGCAACTAATCGGCTAACTTGCCTTTTCTCAACCTTTCCGTTTCTCATTAATCCAACAACTAACCCGTTGGCTCTTATTATACAAGGGGTTAAAATCTTATTATTGATAATTGATTTTACCCTACCAAAAGAACTAATTAAATATAGTCCCTCAAAATCTGCTATTTCTTTCCATTCTTCCATATCTTTTATTTTGCTGCAAATATAAGATTTATTTTTGGTATATTAAATAAAACCTTTGAATATTTTATTTGTTCACGTTGGACGCTTGTAATACAGATAAAAAGCACTAATTTTGTTGCACCGCATAACCTTACAACATCGCTCTCGGTTACTGCGTATCAACCCCCGGCGTAAATTCCGGGTATCGGCGTTATATTCTTTGCCGCAATTATCGCAATTTCTTTTTATCATTGCCATATATCAACCCTTTGTAAATCCTTTAAATGCGACGTGGTAAACGTCGTATTGTTTCCCGGTAACATAAAACTCAATCATACGTTCCGGGTTCCCGGTGTCGTTTATCGCAATGGTTGGGTATGGTTCCCCCGGCAATTGGTTATAATCGCTTTCAATATCCCGCAATCCCTCCGGGAAATCCGAACGGTCGGCGGAAAAATACCGGGTTAAACTTTCTTTTATCCGGTTCAACATTTCGTCCCCGTTTGGCTCAAAATACGCTTTTATCTTTTCTTGTTTTCTTAATGCAAATCGCATAGGTATTTGTTTTAATAGGTTCTTAATTCCCCGTCCATCGGTAACGGTGCGCCCGGTAAACCAACCGGAATACGGGTATAATGTAACCGGGGAACCCCGGAAAATAAATTGTAAGGTCGTGGCGTTTACCTCCGTAACCGGATAACCCACCGTTTGCATTTTGGATTATCTTATACATATCTTGACTTAATCGGTAACGTTTCGTTTTATTCATCGCTCTAAATGGTTATGCCGGGGGCGCAATCCCCCGGCTTGTTATTACTGCAAATACGCAATTGCGTTTAATCTCTCTTTTTCCTTTGTCGCATATTCAACGTTTCGGGCAATCCATTGTTCGGCGGGGTTTTCGGCTATCCATATACTCCGATAATCCGGCGTAAAGTATGCGATTTGTTTTTTATACGCCTTTTCCGGGTTTGCCAATATTTCCGTCGCATGGCTCAACCGTTTGCCGTGGTCGCCTTTGCCGATTAAATCCAAACGACCGAAATAAAACGACCCGTCGGCGGTACACGCCACATATTCACGGGCGGACGTTCTTTTTGATACAATCGCCTTACTATCGGCGTCAATAACTTGGTACTCGTATTTCTTTCCCTTTACTTTCTTAACTAAAATGTACTTTGCCATGATTGAAAATTTATATTGTTCCGGGGAAAACGCCCCGTCGTTGTTTACTGATAATAGAAAGTGATTTTAACGCCTCGGCGCAATTTGCAAACCTCTTTGTCGCCGTAACAATTGAAAGCACGTTTTAATAAGCGATTGACTAACTTAATATCGCCGACAATCTTTATTAAACCGGACACGCCAACCAATACATTAACCTTTTTGCCGTTTACAATTCCGTTTACCTTAATTTTGAAATTGCGGTTAATCTCTTTTGTTGTGTAATCTAATCCGTTATAAATGCTTTGAGTATTCATTGTTTCGCTCTCTATTTTCCGGGAAAACGCCCGGTCGTTCTTGTTTGATGATGCAAATATACAACCTTTATTTTAATTACCAAAGGTTTTATCTTTTATTTTCGTGTTTTCCTATAAAAAAATTCGTTTTTGGTTCCAAAAGAGTTATTTTCTTAAAATTTTCGATTTAAGCGACTTTTGCAAGCGGGACGGGAAATTATCCACTTTGAAACAAAACGCCCGGAAACGGGCTAAAAATGGCTCAATAGAAAAAGGGATTGCAACGCCTTATTACAACCCCTTGCTATATCTATTATACGTATTCCCAATTATAGCCCTTATGTTTTTTCATACGCCCTTTACAACATCGGATTATTAGTGTATCGTTAAACCCGTCCTTTTTGGCTAAATGTATAGATTGGTATATTTTAAGACAAACCCCGTTTTTCATCATTCTAACAGGTTTTGAATTTGGATGCAATGCACCCTTTTTACCTTGCATATTTTTAGCGTTGTTTTCACTCAATCGTTTTTTAGTAATAGGATTGTTGTTATTTTCCATATATGTAACCCAACGCAAATTGTCCGCATGGTTATTGGCTCGGTTCCCGTCGATATGGTCGATACATGGTTTGTTGTCCGGGTTGGGAATGAAAGCCGCCGCAACTAATCTATGTAATCGAAACGTTTTGCGCATCCCATTACATAAAGAAACGGTTTTATATCTATTCCCGGAACCACATATTTTCAAAACTAATTGTTTCTTAACGGATTTTACACGCCCGTAATTACTCACTTTATACAACCCTATATATCCGGGTACATCTTTCCAAATTTCCATTATACAACCATTTAAGTAAGCAACCAAAAAAAAGGGAAACGGGGAAAAGTGGTTGCATCTTTTTTCATCCGGTAGCTACTCCGAACTATCCCCGTTTGCCGCAAATATAGTTATTTTTCTATTGTTATAACCTCAAACCCGGTAATTTTTGTATGTGGATTTTTTGAAACAATGTCAAATTCACGGTTTTTTATCCGTTTTGTTTTCCATAGGAAATTAAGAAAACGTTTATATTGTACACTTTCCGTTATTAAAAGACTATCCCGTGTTATGATTTTGCCCGAAAACGTATTATTTATAATACATCCGTCAAAATCAACCCATTTGTCGGAATACTCAATACAACGTAATACAGTCGTAACCGTGTCGCCGGGCAAATATACAATACTATCCCGGACGTTTGCCCGTAATTCGTTTATCGTTTCCATTTGCGCCGTCGTAACCTTTTGCAAATCCCGGTTCTTTGTCTGCAACGATTTGATTAACGCCGCATCGTCCGCCCGGTACTTTTTATATTCGGATAATTTTAACTCCAAATTCCCAACCTTTGCGGCGTTCAAACTATCCTTTGTTTGATAGGTTCGGACGTCCTGCAACAACGTTTCGGTATTGCTCCGGTATTTATCCCGTTCGGCGGTCAAACTCTTAATACGGCTTTGTTGTACCCAAAAGGCGACGGCAACCGCCATAATGATTGCCGCCAATATTAGATATTTTTTCATGTGTTTGCCGTGTATATGATTAACGAACTATTGGGCGTTTTGCTCAATGTTAAAACATAATGTCCGCCCGCCATTTCAACCGTACTATTTATTTCGTCCTCGTTAATCTCCAATTGTGCAAAGGAAATTACGACGCCCGAAATATATACTTTTGGTATGTTGTGCAACGGGTCGGCGTTTACGGCGTCAATAAATGCGTCTATTTCCGCCTGTGGGTTCGTTACGTTTTTCGTATTTTCTTGGTTGTCCTCAACCGTAACCGTAAAAACGTCCTCGCAATCTGCAATAATAGCGGATAACAACGGGGCAATACTAATTCCCGCTTGGTTCCCTTGATTGGCAACCAATTGTTCCAAATACTCCTTTTTGTCTTTCTTTGTCATAATGGTACAAAATTAAATGTTACTATATTCAATTGCCGCATTAAAACACGGGCATTCTTTTATGAACTCCCACGGTTCAATAATGCCGTCGCCGTTCAAATCCGGGGAATAATCCCGGTGTCCCTTAATCGTTGCGTCCGGGAACATAACAACTAATCGGGACAATAACCATATTAACGCCTCCTTTTGTTCCGGGGTGCGTGTGTCGGCGGCTTTGCCGTTGGCATCCAATCCGCCAACGTAACAAATACCAATAGAACGGGAATTTTGCCCGGAAACGTGCGCCCCAATCTCGGAAAGATAACGCCCGGTTTCAATCGTCCCGTCCGGCAATACAACAAAATGATAACCGCAAATTCGCCCGCTTTGGGGTTGCTTCTTAAATCCCCGTTCTTTGTGCCAACCGTCGATAACATCAACGTTGACTTTTGCGCCCGGCTTGGTTGCGGTGCAATGTACAATCAAATCCGTAATCGTCCGGGTTGTTTTTTGCCCCTCCAAATACTTTAAAATCTCTGTTTGGTTCATTGTTCGCCCTCCTTTTCTTTATCGTTAATAATATCGCTATCGTGTTCCCGTTGGTATCTCTCAATTATCGGTTGCCAATATCCCGGCAATACCCGTGTAAACTCCAACCGGATAACGTGGTAAATAATACGCAATGCAATCTTTGTGGGATATGCTTTAATAAGGTTGCGAAATGCGTTTTGCAAATACACATACATAAAAACATAAGTAAGCGATTTAATTACTACTTTGGCGGCTTCATTATCGCCACATTGCAGCATTACCGAATAAATAACGTATATAATAGTAACGTACAAAAGCAATTCCGCCAAAGCGTTTTTAAACTTACTGAAACGAAAGTTTTTGCAATGTCTTACGCTTACCCCATCCGCCCGCATACCCGCCCAAATATTGAAAGTAAACATTATAATCAATGCGTACATAAATCCAGCCGTTGGGGTTAAATAGGCTAAAACCGGGCTTAACGACGTGGCAAATATCATACGGCATTGTTCCCATGTAAAAAGTTTATCCATAATATAACATTTAATAATCATTCCGATATTTAAAAATAATTATTGCGTATCTCTTTAGCTAAATATTTACCCATAAGTTGTTGACCCGCTGCATTTGGGTGTAATCCATCACTAAGATAAGGCGCGGTTCCGCTTTCTACTTTTTCAGTAATTCCACATTCGCCGAAAGTGTTAAAATAGCCAACCGACAAACTATTGCTTATCTCTTTTAATGCAATACTTTTTTCCAAACCCTTTGCGTTCTCCGTGGCGTCCGCTCTCTGAATTGGTGCGGATATATATACACGACAATTAGGGTATGTAGTAATTATCTTTTGGATTGCCCAACGTGCGCCCCCTACCATTGTTTGACGAACCGCCGCACTTAATGCGTCCGGGTCTTTTCCGTTCAACGCATCGGCAACGGTTCCAATAGTAGAATCATTTGTACCCATCGCAAAAACAAATATATCCGGTACGGGATATGTCCCGGCGGTTACTTCTGAAATGAATTTTTGAACGTGTACACGGGCGCAATTATTGCACCTTTTTTGAATTTCTACCGGGTCGGTTGTTGGTTGCCAACCGCCACTTATTCCGGCAAAATCGGGGTCGTCATAATTTTGTGTTACATAAATAACCCCCTCATACGTTTGTGTTCTATCGCTAAATGTAGCCGACCCAACCGCAACATTATGATGATTTGCAAGTCCTAAATATTGCGTTGCATAATAACTCCATTGATTGCCCGCCGTAATACTATCGCCGTCAACTCCTAAATTCAACTTTGTAAAATCCGCAAATTGCGTTGGCGATACCGGGGGTATCTGATTAAATCCTGCAATACGTGGGTCGTTTGCGTCTAATTTTTGCACAATTGGTTTGTCGTCAAACGACGTACTCCAAAATATAGGAGCCCATTTATTTGTATTTTTATTAAAATAGCCTCTTACAACATTCCAATCAACAATAGCGTATAATACACCACGGTCGCCAACAAATTTTATTGTTTCGGGATAATCATAATTATAACCGGTTATGTCTGATTTAACGTAACGTGCGGCAAATTGATTTGTACCTCCCATCATATCAAATAACCATAATTGGAAATCCGTTGGGGCAAATGTTTCCGACCCCTTACTATCATAACAACTCAATGCGTTGATTGTAAACATATCATTTTTATATGTTTCATTTGGAACGAAAGCAATAAATTTAATTGCCTTATTTACAATGTCAACATCGGGGTTAGGGTATGATACATTACGCCAATCTAAGCCATTATTAGGATAACCCGTAATTTGATAGTTGGATTTTGCGTTATAAACATACTTATATGCCATAACACCGGGGTTTAATTCTGCTATTTTTGCGGCATATCCCGATATATATACATAACGTGCGTTGCTTGGTATTGTCAACTCGTAATTCATGTATATTTCCGTCTTATCATTACCTTTTAATTCCCTTGAAATATAATTATCGCTATTGTCTGTATATATTGCTCCATATACTATAACTCCGTGCGGGTCTAATGATACACGCATACGACTTATATTATTAGCTAATAAATCTATTTTTATACTACGATATGAAGCGGTAATAACCGACGAAATAACAACCTTTTGTCCGCTTACTTGGTAAAACCCTTGTTGTAAATCCTGCGGGGCAAATGCTTCTGTAAAAGCAAATGCCGTATTATTCTGCTTTTGGATATTTTGCGCTAAAACTTCGTCCCATATACTACTATCATTTGGAATTATATTTGTCATTTTACAGCATGGAGTAGACCACGACCAAATAACATTACCAATTTCACGCCATTTGTCAAAGTCAATTTCAACATAATAACGGGTTGTTGTCGTTTCCACTAAATAAGAAACAACACCGTTTGGCAATGTATCAACATCTAACATCGGAATTGTTCCAAATCCCGAACCCGTACCGTCTAATCGTCCAAATCCGAACCAAAATTTAGTACCATCCCCGCCGCCAGTACCTAATACGCCAATACCAACATCAACGGGGGTTACGCCATCTTTAAAAGAAAAATACGCTCTTTTAATTATCTGCATGGCTTTTACCTCTAAATCGTATCTACTCGGAAAATTGAAAGCTAATCCGCACGGCATACCAATAATTGCAGATGTTTTTAATTGATTGATAATGTTTGTTTCACTTCCTCCGTATGTACCGACCAATTGACCCGTTTTAATTACATTATCCCAATTTATAATACGTGGGTCGTTTGCGTCTAATTTTTGAATACGCACTAAATTAGATGCCGACGGGTTGGCAAAATTAGCTCCCCAAACGATATAAGAATATTGCCCGTTTACTTGATAATTTACAACCGGGTTCCAATCAATAATAACATACAACGTACCCGAATTTCCCGTTATTTTTGAAAACGTTGGTTTAGTTATATCTGTATTTGCGGGTAATACAAGCGAAGCCGCCCGCTTCTCTGCGCCTGCCGCTTGACTTGCAGTTTCATCTAATATAAATAAATCTAATTCCGTTATATTAGGCGTTGCGGATTTTTTATTGCCTCGACTTGAAAAACCGTGTATGCTAAATATGTGGTCTTTAGACGCTTCATTTGGGACAAAACCAATAAATTTAATTGCATTAACATAAACGGGGCTATCGTTTACATTATCCAACCCAATTACATTACCGATACCGTCATTTGTTGCAAATCCGGTTGTTGTTTTTACCCATGTACCCGATTTATTAGATAATATTGCAATTTCATTATCTAATACGATAGAGTTAAAATTTGGATATGTTCCACTTTGTCCGGCAATGTAGAAAACATTTTGGTCGGGCGTTCCCGGTGCGGTACTCGGCGTTGCAATTCCGGCAAACGTTGCGTTCACTCCTATTTGACTAATTAACGTTGTCAATGTATTTTGTAACACTTGACCCGTAATTTCTTGGTTCCCGTTTGCCTTGATAACAGACGCAACGGCGGCTTTTAATTCTTCGTAATTTCCCATACTGATAAAAATTTAAACTACATCATTGTTATTAAAGTCATTATTAAAGTCTTTATTGTAATCGCCCCCGGTCGTTGGAATAACGCCCCGTCCGATTTTCTTAACCACGGTTGCGCATTCAAATTCACATTCGACGGACGCCAAATTGCCTTGTGTTTGCCATTTGGGGGTAATTAAAAACGTGTCGCAATCGTATTTCCTGCCTTGACTATATACCGTTACAAAATCACTCATACGGATTAACCGCATTACGTCGCAAAGGTATTCGGGGGCTAAAAAGACAAACCGAAACGTTTTTTCCGATATTTGTTTTTCCGGGAAAAAATACCCGTCCCGTTCTTCGCCCTCTTCCTCAAACTTGTATTCCGGCTTTCCTAACTCCGAACACACGTAAACCCGGTTTTTGAATTGGACGCCCTCGTAAACGATTTGTCCGCCGTCAACTTCCATATTGGCGGCGTCGCTCCATTCAACGCACAAATAACCGTCCATTCCGCCGGAAATCCACGTAAATACATCGGAATAATACCATTGTACGCCGTCGTTAATTCCAATCATATAACGCCCCTCCGGGAAATCTAAAGCCATCGGCAACAAACCGGGGTAAACAATAACATCATAACCGTAATTTGCAAACCGGACAATCTGCAATCCGGTTTCCAACATCGGCGTTGTTATGTCCGCCAATATCCGGGTAAATTTATAATCATACAACCGAACCGATACAATGTTATTTGAACGGGTCGGGCGTATGATTTGAAACGGCAATAGTTTATTGATAGGCGTAAACAACGGGTAAACGTCGCCATACGCATACGATTTTTTATAATCTTGGTATTGCACGCCCTCGTAAAACGGCAATACGGACAAATTATTATTCGGTGTCATACTTCAAAGTTGTTTTAATTGAACGACTGCACAAATTTACGCTTAATTTATCAACTTGACCGTTACCGATATACGTTTTTATTAGCTGCATCGGGTTTGGGTCGTCATTCGCCGGAAAACTAAACGTTTGTTTCTTCTTTCTCTCAATCCCGTATGCGTATGTTTCGGAACCGTTTATTGATACCCTACGGGCGGGTAAATCATACAACCAATAGGGCGATTGCAGATTAATAAACGCTAAATATCCGTTTTGCAAAAAGTATTCAACCCCGTTGACGGTTTGACGTGTAAACGGTAATATCCATTGCGACCCGGACGTTGGCGGAACGGCGGCAAATAAGGCGAACCCGTCCGAACTCATGTTGCCGGGGTTTAGCAACATCAAATCAATATCCGACGTGAAATTAGATACGTTTACGTCCTCAACCTTTCCGGGCGTTACATACTTGCTAATTACCTGTATCGGCAAACCCTCAAACGCCGCCGTAACGTCGTCCATCCACTTAAATTGGTAACGTTCCGGCAAATCGACCTTATCAAACGAATATTCCGACGTGTTGAATGCCCACGATTTCCCGTTGCGTAAATTCAATTCCTTTGTCAAATCGTGGCTTAACACAACCCCGCCGGAGTAGGAACCGCCATTGCGGAAATATTGGATATGCTCAATTTTAAATTTGCCGTCCTCAATGAACCAATAACATTTGAAACAATCCCGTAACATATTGGTAAATTGTTGTAAGGTTGTCGGGGCTTTTTGTGCGGGTTGCTGATATTCCCCGTTTATAATATTGGTTTTCTGTGATACAAGCAAACGGAAATTCAACCCGGATATTGGGTTGTTTCCGCTGTATAAAAATTGGCTGTATTCCGCCGTGGCTGCGTGGGTAATACCGGGCGCAATCTGATTGAGCAAAACAGATATACAAGACGCAACCGGGAACGCATCCCGCAAAGTATATGCTTTTCGGGCTTTTTCCTCTAATATCCAATCCATCAAATAAAACCCAAACCACAACGACGCATAACGCCACGTTGACCGGGCGATTGGATAAAAGGTTTGCCCGTATATGGAATAAGGCGGCGCAAAATACTTTCCGTTGTCGGCTAATCCCCACTCGGTCGGCGTACCTGAAAAGTTATTCGATATAAACGCCACGTCGATTGCGTAACCAATTGCACGCCTATAATTACGGTTATTATCAATTATATCATCGGCGGGCAAAGGATATGTGTTTAAATCGCCGATTTTCTCAACATCAACCAAATACCGGGCATAAATATTATAACTTTTCATATCGGCGTGCATCGTACCCGTTGCGCCGGAACCCTCAACGGCGGTTAAATCAAACTCTAACGTATCAAAAGGTCCTTGCGTTAGCCTTGAATACCTAAACATTGCCACATCATCAGATTGTCGGCGTATCTCAACTATTGCAATTCCAAACGGTAAACCGCCGTTTATTCGTTGTTGTGAAATATAGATATAATAATTAACGTTTAATTCCGGGTATAATTTCCCCTCGAATGTGTCCGCACTTGAACCCGTCGCCATTCGTCCCGTATAAAGCCCGGATATTACCGCCGGGGAACCGTTGGACGTAATTTGTATTTCTTTCAAAATATTACATAGTGCAAAATGATAGGTTTGTATTAATGCGTTTTGGTCGGTCGTGGCGTTTGCGTCTTGTTCCCAATTCGTACCGCCCAAAAAACAAGAAACAACACTATCCCCCGGAACGTATATTTGAATTAATGGACGCTTGTTTATCGTTATCCGTTGGATTGTCGGGGCTAACGTTATTAAATTGTATTCCTTTTCCAATCCCGCCAACACGTCGTTATAATCGTCGATTGCGTCCGGTTGTACAACAACCTTTTTATCGTAATCGGTAAACGTGCAATCGGTTTTCATAAACTTGCCTTGAAAGTATTGGAACCATGTACGCCCGCCGTCGTCGCTCTTTTCAATGCAATACAAAAATTCCGTATCGAATGACTGGCGGTTAATGTAGTTGTAATCGTCCCGGACAAAGGTAATTTTGCCGGATAACTTGGCACGATAAAACCGTTGATTGGTTTCTAATTCGTACTCCTTTGCCAAATCGTCCTTATAAATCGGATGCACGGTTTGACCTTGTAAGACGTTCGGGGCGTCCAACGTTCCCAATCTCAACCATGCCGTCCCGTTGGCGTATTGCGCTTTGCTTACATTAAACCGGATATATGCGGCGTTGTTAGGTATATCAAATTCAGTATTAGAGGCGGGCGGGTTAATACCCCAACCGCCAATTACTTTTTTGTTACTATCGTAAAACGTGCCGCCCGCTTGCGGGGTATGGTTTTGATACAATTTGCGGGGGTACACGTTACTAACCGGGATAAATGTACGGGTATAATAGTAATTCGTATTATTCCCGTTAATATTCCCGGTCGTGTTACTTATCGCCCCGTTTGCCAAAAACGCATTTACAAATGAATGTCTATAAATCGGGTTCATATCAATTTTTAATTTTACGTGTCAAATTCTTGTAAACCTCAATAACATTGCCGTTGCCATCGGTATAACGACGACGGCGGTTTTGCTCCTTAATCTCTCTAACATCGTCTTTCAAATCCCGTAAATCCGGGGCGTTGTTTTGTTGAACCGTAACATTAACGCCGTCGGTATTGTAGGCATTAAGGTACTTTTGGGCGAATGTTCCCCGGTTCAAACTATTAATTACGTCCGGGATTAAACGACGGAAACGGCGGGAATTACGTTTATTGATAACGGCAAAAAATTCTCCGCCCTCGGCACGCCTCCGGGTTCCATCCGGTTTGGTTCCTAAATCCACGTCGTCCCCGGATTGGTGGGAACCGCCCGCCAACAATTCAACCGTACCATCGCCGTAACTTTCCGAACCCCCGGCGTTGGCTGATTTGGATAATTGGGCGGCTTTGATTTTGGCGGCGGCAAAGGAACCCCACATTATAGCAATTGCCGGGATTGCAAACGGGAACCCCAATTGCGACCAAATCAAAGCGGACGCCGTTACAAGGTTTCCAATTTGTTGTATCGTTTGTATTGCCGC
>ERZ1694964.164-NODE-164-length-35474-cov-19.118411_pt1 | contig 35474 bp, 24 predicted proteins | sample MGYA00581613_ERZ1694964 | MGnify/ENA primary metagenome ERZ1694964 (study PRJEB42213, sample SAMN07424513) | human gut metagenome | biome: ENVO:00009003; feature: ENVO:2100002; material: ENVO:00002003 | host: Homo sapiens | place: USA | collected 2015 ...
TTCCGACAATTTCACATTAATCACACTGCGGCCATCAACCTTAACAGTTTGCTCCTGATAACCTACATAAGAGAATTTCAAAGACTGACCGGAATTTACTTTAATGGTATATTTACCATCAAGATCGGTAATAACACCATCGGTAGTTCCAAGAACTAAAACAGCAGCACCAATCAACGGATTATTTTCCGCATCCGTCACTGTTCCACTAACGGTGATTTGTTGTGCATATGTGCATATACTAAATATGCACAGCATTAGAGTTAATGTAATTTGTTTCATAAAATATGTATTAGAATTTGATTAAAATAACACTCTTTGTCTGTCGGTTTGAAAACATATTGAATCAAAACCGTTAAGAATGAATCATCTATAGGTTAAAGGCACTATATTAATTTCTATTTTGCTTCGTATGAGTAGAAAACAAGAAATTATACAAAGGATACTCCTGTTCCACTCTGTCATATTATGGCTTGTACAGCCAACAAACGCCAACGAAAGAATAATCAATAGAAATAAAGATTTCATCGTTTTTGTCATAAATTTGATTTTAAGGTTAATTTTTCACATTGCAAATATCCCGTTTCTTTTATCAACCTACAAATACAATTCAAGCATTATATAATGAAATCTTATCAATAGTAAAAAACATCCAGTTATTCAAGAGGTGACCGATTGGCAACAGAGAAAACCATATTTTTTATCCACAAAATATGCTGTGACATAATAGATAACGTAAAATAAGGTTCATTTTATAAGCGTGTGTATAGACTCCTTTCACTCCATCGCTGGTAGAGAGAAAAGAGATATCCAAACGGACATAATACAAGGAACGCATCGTATCTTTTCAACTTTATGGTTAGAAACTCTTTTGGTATAAATGCAAATAACGTAATTAAAATGGAATATCAAGATGGGAATGACAGATTGAGTGAATAGTATCAAAAGTTGATAATATAATATTAATTGACTTTTTCGTTTTTCTCTACTTTTGCAGAGACAAGGGAAAAGTGAATGTAACTTGCTAAAAAGAATGAAAAGACAAAGAATTATGCAGCATGATACCCGATATCTATTTTTAAGTATGACGATAAGTGGAGTAGCTTGTTTTCTGTTTTTCCGCTTCGCCTATCCTTATCATCTTCTTCACCGAGAGCAAATGCTATTGTTCACTTATACAGTCGATCAATTTATCGATTATTTTAATCATCCCGCCCCCTTATCATGTCTGGGTGGTGACTTTTTGACTCAATTCTTCCATAATATCAATATGGGGGCAGCTGTCGTTGCCTTAACTATGGCAGCATTAGGGACATTGACTTATTTCACTTGCCGTAAATGGACCAACCGATGGATAGCCATAGGTATTTCAATAGTGGTTTTTATTTGGGAAAGCCTGCGCTTCTGCCAAATTCAGTATCCATTTTCGGCGACCCTTTCACTCATCGGTGCTTTGTCCCTGTTTTTGCTGACAGACAAATTAAAAGGAAAATGGGATTTCTTTATCGGAAGCATTTGCGGAACCATGTTATGCTATAGCCTGTTCGGTTATGGTATGTTTGCTTTCACATTACTTACTATCCTTTCCGCCTTGAAGCGGAAACAGAGTTATGTGGTTATTTACGGAATGATACCGGTCGCTTTGGCACTGCCTCCCTTAGCTGCCCGCAAATATCTGGTCATTCCTTCGCAAGCATACTCTTTCCCGGCTACGCTTTGGTATGGAACACCTGATTTTGAGAACGAGCGCATATTAGGTCTGAATACCGAAGACTATTTTGAGAATTGGGATAAGATAAATGAATTGGTACACGACGGTGTTCCGGGAAATGCCATATCCGTGTGCTATAATCTGGCCAATGCCATGCAAAACAATCTTCCGGAAAAGCTTATGGATTATTACCAACCGGCAGGATTGGGTCTGTTCATGCCTGTGAACGAAAAATCGACATATCTTTCCACCCAATTGTCTGGAGAGGTCTGGTTTCGCTTGGGCGATATGACCATGGCAGAACACGCTTCCCTCTTAAGCATGATATTTTCTCCTCAGAACAAGAGTGTACGCATGGTACAGCGACTGGCGGAAATCAATTTGATAAACGGAGATAACGAAGCGGCACGAAAATATCTGCGTATCCTCTCGAACACACTCTTTTACAAGGAATGGGCGAAAAAACGCACACCGGGGAAGGAAAGTCCGGAAGTGAAGGAATGGCTGAAGTACAAACGCTCGTACCTGCCCCAAAAAGATACCCTGAGACTTTCGTCTACTGATGTCGTAAAATCGCTTCACCTGTTGATGGAAGCCAATCCCGCCAACCAAATGGCACGGGATTATTTACTTTGTTTCGATTTGCTGATGAAGGATCTCTCCGCTTTTCTGAAAGATTATAAGCGATACCATACCGGAGCACCTAACCATCTGTACGCAGAAGCTTTATTGATTCATCTTTATCAAAAGCGGGCAACCGGTAGTGAAATCAAATCCACAGGCATAAACCCTGTCATCGTACAGGATTTTAATGAATACAACCGGTTGCATACACAAGGCAATTCATCTGCACTGGAAAGCAGATTCGGAAGAACGTATTGGTACTATTATCAGTTTGCACAATTTCAATAATGTTGATCATGAATAAGATGCAGTTGTTTTTCATATTTTGGCTGGCGGGACTGGCGGCATGTACTCCCATTCCCGAGAATGTGACGCGCGTAAAAGAATGTGCTCCCATCTATCCCGACTATACCGACATTACTATACCTTATAATATAGCTCCTCTGAATTTTATGATAGAAGGAGCTGAAGGATTGCAGGTCACTGCCTACGGAGATACGGACAGTCTGCGGATATCGGGTAAAGACAAAGCCCGTTTTCCCATCGGCAAATGGAAGAAACTGTTGCTGCAACAAAAAGGGAAATCGGTGCAAGTACGTGTAACGGCCTTGATGAAGGGCAAATGGCTGGAGTATCCCTCCTTTCAATGGCAGGTAGCTGCCGAGGCAATAGACGGCTATCTGAGCTACCGCCTCATAGAGCCGGGATATGAAGTCTGGAATAACCTGCAACTATGTGAAAGGAGTTTGGAAGATTTCAGCGAAAAGGTCATAGCGGACAATAAACTGACAGGTGGTAATTGTATGAATTGTCATACTTACGGAAAGCAAAGCGGTCGGCTTTCCATGTTTCATCTGCGTGGGAAAAACGGAGGAACCATCCTCAACCGCGATGGAAAGCTACGTAAGCTCAGCCTCAAAAATGATTCCATGATTTCAGCGGCGGTTTATGGAGACTTCCATCCGTCCGGACGTTATGCAGTGTTCTCGTCTAATATCATCATACCTGCTTTTCATGCCCAAGGCAGCAAACGTCTGGAAGTTTATGATACCGAATCCGATTTGGCAATTGCCGACTTTGAACAGAATCAGATGATTCTTTCTCCGCTTACCCGGGATAAAAAAGTATTGGAAACTTTCCCTACTTTCTCGGCAGACGGAAAACATATTTATTATTGCTCGGCTCCACAAACCACGTTGCCGGACAGTATCTGCCAGTTACGCTATTCGCTTTGCCGCATCGGTTTTGATCAGGAAAACGGTTCTTGGGGGAAACAGGCAGACACCTTATGGAATGCACGCGAACAACAAGGCTCCGTCTGTTTTCCCAAAGCGTCTCCCGATGGTAAATACCTGCTGTTCACCATAGCCGACTATGGAACCTTTCCCATCTGGCATCGGGAAACAGACCTATACATACTGAATCTGTCTACAGAGACCATCCATGAGTGCAGTGCTGCAAACTCGGATCGCTCGGACACTTATCACAGCTGGTCGTCAAACAGTCATTGGTTTGTCTTCGCCAGCAAACGGGGAGACGGACAATATGGCAAGCCTTATTTTGCCTATATAGATAAGGAAGGAAAGATTTACAAGCCATTTGTCTTGCCGCAACAGGACCCGGCACATTATTTCCATACATTCAAGTCCTACAACATTCCTGAACTATCGAAGAGTCCACTTCCTTTTGATGCTGTAGACCTTAAAGAGATTTATCTAAATAGTCCTGCAGAACCATTTAAATAATCGTTTTATTTTTACGGTAGTTGTCCCGAAACTCACTTGGCGTGACTCCCTTTTTCTTTTTAAAGATGCGGTTGAAATTGGATAAATTATTGAATCCACAGTCATATCCAATTTCAGCTATCGACAAAGAAGAGTCTATCAAGGCTCGTGAAGCAGCCCCCAAACGGATATCTGTAAGGAAGTCAATAAAACTCTTGGAAGTATGTTGCTTAAAGAAACGGCAGAACGAGGATTCGCTCATATTTACCATTTCCGCCACTTCCGATAGGCGGATGACTTCGGAATAATGCCGGCTGAGGTAATCCATCACCCTACCCAAGCTCTCGTCGGAAGAATGCTGATGCATGACATTTGCGGCAAATTGTCCGGTGGATAATTCACGCATACCTTTGTCTATCGATAACTCATGCAGAATGATGAGCAACTTAATCAGGGAATAAAAGCTGTCGTTCTCGCAGGTAAGGGTTTTCAGCAACGGGCGCACCTTAGCTATGGATTCCCGGCTGAATGCGACACCCCTTTCGGCATGGCGGAAAAGTTGTCGTATGCTAATCATTTGGTTCTTATTGAGGAAAGTGTCGGTCAACAAGTCGGGATGAAACTGGATGGTAATTTCATGGATGTTTTTCGATACATTGCGATAGTCTTTCCAAGCGTGCTCCAAGTGGGGATTGGTCACCAATACCAATTCCTCTTCGTCTATCTCCTCAATAGAGTCACCCACAATGCGTTGTGCTCCTTTGGCGTTCTCAATGAAATTCAGTTCACACTCGGGATGTATATGGATAGGAAAATTAAAGTTCGTTTTCTGGCGCTCTATCAAAATGAAACAATCCTTGGATGACAAGGGGGATACTTCTTTGAATAATTCAGTGTTTATCATATTTTCGATTAATAAGATTCAAGTATTTGCGTCAAAGGTACAGGGAAAAGTGAAAATAAAAATAAAAAGCAGGATGTTTTTTCACAATACTAGTAAATTTTTACTGATACTTTAAAGGTTAAATATCGAACCATATAAAGCAGGTTCATAGATATATAAGAAGTCATTTAAATATTATCACAAACGAATGGTTAAGCAATAAGAATTGCAGGAAAAGCACTTTGCATACCCCAAAATCAGAGTATGTTAAACTACAAATAATTAATTATAAGGCATTTGTAAAATCGATATTTTTTGAGTGATGAAGTCATTGAAAAAGATATTATTTACAACAACAAAATAATGAAACTGAAATTTTAGTTTGCTGAGCGGTATAGATGGAATTGGAGGAAAGAAGTCTGTAGACAGCGGAATATCTCAGTTTTTTTATATCATATTCCATTATCGAGAAATTAATTGTTATTTTTGTGCTGAATCTTAGATAAGTCTATAAATATATAATATCCTGGAAGGCATCAATCTATGAGATTTGAAAAAGGAATCGATAAAAAAGAATAACGCTATGAGTGAGAGTTTGGGTCTGATGGGGAAATGTGAATACTATGAAAAGAAAAATACTGTTATACGTCCTTTTGTTTGTCTCTATCATGCTTCGAGGCAATGTGTATTTTAAACATTTGGGTAAAACAGACGGATTGTCCCAAATATCAGTTATTTCCATTTGTCAGGATGAATTGGGAAGAATGTGGTTTGGCACATTGGAAGGGTTGAGTTGTTATGACGGAAACTCTATGACTGTTTATAAGCCGTCGCAAGATTCTGTCAGGAGTTTTTTGGGGAACAACGTAGATAATCTTGTCAGTGATAAGCAGGGAAATCTTTTTTTTATTTCGGATTACGCACTCGTTCGATATGATCTTCGTAAGGAGCAGTTCTCTCTTCTAAAGCAAAGGGCGAACTGTCTGCATGTGCATAACCAAGAGGTGTGGGCGGCAACACGTGATTCTGTTTTCAAATGGGATCGGCAGAAAGAGGAATTTGCTTTTATCTATCAATTGTCAGTCAAGAAATATATCACCTATCTTTATGTGGACGATAATGAATGTGTGTGGTTGGGGACTACCGACGGACTTTATCGGGTGGATAACTTGGATAATCCGGCTCCGGTTTGTGTTATTCCCAAAGTCAATGTCCTTTCACTTTATAGAGATACGAAGGGGAAAATGTGGGTGGCTGCGTTCAGGCAAGGAATGTACACCATAGAAAATGGTATAAGCCAACAGTTTGTTGATGAGCAAAACTTTCTATTATCTAACAATGACATCCGATGTTTTGTAGAAGACGATGAAGGTTCTATTTGGATAGGGACTTTCAATGGACTGAATAAAATAGATACGCTGGGTAATGTATCCTGTTACAAAAAAGATACGCAACCGGGAAGTTTGAAGCATTCATCCATTTTCTCGCTTTGCAAAGATTCTCAAGGAACAATTTGGGTCGGTACCTATTATGGAGGAGTACAATACTTTAATCCTCAGGTGGATATTTTTACACATTATTCGGAAGGGGTAGGTCGAAAGGATTGCTTGAGTTTCTTCTTTGTAGGAAATATGGTGGAAGATAAACGAGGGGATGTCTGGATCTGTACGGAAGGGGGAGGATTGAATTATTTACATAGAGATTCCAGACAATTTACGCATTATTTGACTGATGAAAAGAGTGTGTCTCCGTTATTTTCTAATTTGAAATGCATAGAATATGATGAAGGACGGGATTGCCTGTATATAGGTACTCACAAACAAGGTTTCTTCTGTTTTGATATAACTGCAAGAAAAGTGGTATATCATACGGAAAAGATGGGAAAATCTCTTTCCAAAATAATTTTGCGTGGAGACAGCCTTTATATTCTTTCCGGTGACGGTCTGTATGTCAAGGATTTGAAGCAGGAGACGATGGGGTATTTATATCCGTCTATTCGGGAAACTCATCGGGCAGGTTCCTCTTTTTTGATAGATTCCAAAGATTATATTTGGATTGCCCAGCATGATCAGCTTGTGCGGATTAATATGAAGATGCCGGAAGAGAAATATATTTATAAGTATAATGAGAGGGGATTAGGTAAGTTTCAAGTGTTGAACATAGTGGAGTATACCGATGGTACTTTGTACTTTGGAACTTATGGGGCTGGTTTATATGTATTCAATCCTGCGGAAAACAGCTTTAAGCAATGTTCTATTTTCGATATTCGTTATTGTTATAATTTGTCTGTTATTCAAGGTGATTATTTGGCTGTTTCCTGTGAAAAAGGATTGTTGGTTTATCATCCGAAAACTCAGGAGATGAAGATGATTGATGCTGAAAATCAGTTACACCTTTCTGCCATAAATGATGGATGCGGTTTATTGAGTTGTAGTGACTGTGAAGTGTTTGTTGGCGGAACCTCGGGCATGGCTTCTTTCATGAGTCACTCTTTGTTCAATCCGTCTCCCCGGTATAACCTTTATTTTTCATCGTTGTTTGTGAACGATAAACTTGTTTCGTGCGAAACATCCGACCGTATTTTGGAGACAGCATTACCTTTTGCCGATCAAATAAATTTGGAGTACAATGAGAATAATATTTCAATATCTGTAGCTTCGAATAGTTATATTGATAATGCTAACAGAAAGATTTATGAATATTGGCTTGAAGGATTTAGTAATGAGTGGAATACGATTTATAATAATACAATAGTATATACAAACTTGAATCCCGGCAAATATAAGCTGATTGTACGTGAAAAGCAGCAGAGTTCACTTGATGAGGTGCATTCCATTGCGTTGGCTATTGTTGTACATTCTCCTTGGTGGTCTACATGGATGGCTTATTTGGTTTACCTTTGTATGGTTGTTGCAATCGCTTATTCATTGTTGCGGAACTGGCGTGCCCGAATGCAGTTACGTGCTTCGTTGGCGCAAGAGAAGCTTGAGAAAGAAAAGAACGAAGAACTTATACAGGCAAAACTTCAGTTTTTTGCCAATATATCTCACGAATTCCGTACTCCTTTAACGTTGATTATCTCGCAGCTTGAGGCTTTGTTGCAATCCGGCAACTATTCTCCGTATCTGCGGACACGTTTGCAGAAAATATATAAGAATACTTTTCATTTTAGGGAACTGATATCCGAACTTTTGGATTTCCGGAAGATGGAACGGGGAAAATTACAGCTTCATGTATGCCAATTGGATATCATTCTTTATCTGAAACAGATTCAGCAGGATTTTATGGATCAGGCACAGTTGAAAAATATACAATTTGAGTTTCATACGGAGGTGGAGAATATACAGTGCTGGTTTGACGGCCGGCAGTTGCGGAAAGTATTTTCCAATCTGTTGTCGAATGCATTTAAGCATACTCCGGAGAAGGGAAGGGTAGAGTTACAGATAGAGGCGAAGGAAACGGTTATTGAGATAAAAGTTATCGATACGGGTGAAGGTATACCGGAAGAAGCATTGCCTTATATTTTTGACCGTTTCTATCAAGTGGATTCTGCCATTTCTTCACCCGGAAGCGGTATCGGCTTGGCTTTGTCAAAAGGAATCGTAGAATTGCATCATGGTGACATTACAGTGCAAAGTGCGATGCATTACGGTACTATTTTTACGGTTACATTACCTAAAGAAAACCTTTTCCGTGACGATGATTATGTGACTTTTGTTGAGCCGGAAGAGATGCTTGACAATCATTTTGTGATGCCTCTTGAAGAAGGGGGCGAACAAGAGGCTGATCGGATAGGGGAGGAAACCCTCGAAACACAGGGAGATATGACAGCAAAGGATTGCCTGTTGATAGTAGAAGATAATGAAGACTTGTTACAGATATTGACTTCATTGCTTTCACCTTTATATCGGATTACTATTGCCATGAACGGTAAGGAAGGATTGCAGAAGGCAATGGAAGAACATCCTGTTCTTATTCTGAGTGACATTATGATGCCCGAAATGTCCGGGTTAGAGATGTGTGCCAAAATAAAGAGTAATTTTGATTTATGCCACATTCCGGTTGTGTTGCTGACTGCTTTGACTTCGGACAATAAAAAAATGGAGGGGTTACAGTGTGGGGCTGATGATTATATAGAGAAACCTTTTAATAATAAGATGTTGTTGGGACGTATTGCCAATATTATACGCAACCGCAAGATGTTGAAACAAAAGTTTGGAATGGAGATGACAGCTGGTAATTCTGTGGAAGCTGAGATGCAAACGTTAGTATTGAATCCGATTGATGCCAAATTCTTATCAAAACTGGAGGAAGTTATAAAAGAGCATTTATCGGACTCGGATTTTGATGTGAATATGTTAGCTAAAGAATTATTGATAAGCCGTAGCTCGCTATATAACAAACTAAAGGCGCTGAGCTGCATGACTCCGAATGAATTTATATTGAATACCCGCTTGAAATACGCTGCCGATTTGTTGAAGCACCATACTGAGTTACAGATAAATGAGATAGCCTATCAGGTTGGATTTAATTCTCCGCGTTATTTCAGGCATTGTTTTAAGGCTTGCTTTAATCAGACACCGCAGGAGTACAGGGGGAGTTGACTGGATGATATAATTTAGGCACGGTTGTGTTTCCGTGCCTAAAAAGAGAGTTCCGACAGGCATTAAAGCCGGTATTTGTAGAATCAGTGATTTATTCGGCTGACCATTCTTTAGCACCTTGTTCTTTTAACTTGGCTGTGAACGCTTTTGCTTTTTTCATGCTTGAGGCTTCTTCTTCAGGTGTAGCATAAGCATGTTTAAAACCTTTTATGGTATTCCATTCTCCACGTGTAAAGTCAGGAACTGACACGGCTGCACAGTTATTGTCCATAGAAAGTTCTCCTAATTCTGCCAGACAGCACCATTCAGCCAAATCGTAAACATCCATATCCAAGGGAAGACCGTTCTGCAGGCAATATATCAATCGGCTGTCCATGATAAAGTCCATACCTCCATGACCGCCTACTTCTTTTGCCATTTCTCCGTATTTCTTCAATATTGGGTGGCGATACTTTTCAACTAATGCGTCTTGTTCTGCCTTCGGCATGAATCCGTGCGCACTTAGATTGTCTACCTGAGGCTGTATGCCCGAAGCTGTCAGCTGGTCGGCACTCAATGCATATCCTTGTGTGGGATACTTATTGGCAAATCCTTTTGTTCCTGTTAGTTGGTATAAACGATTATAGGGTTGCGGTGTCATTACATTGTGTTGAATTTCAATTACTTTTCCGCTTTCTGTGCGGATTAGGGTAGTGGTATGGTCGCCGTTGCGGAAATTATTGCAAACGGAATCGGTTCGTTGTTCTACCAATGATTTGCCGACAATAGATTTAGTATCCATGGCTACCAACGTTTTCATGCGGTCCCCTCGGTGAATATTCAATGCTTGTGCAACGGGGCCCAGTCCATGAGTGGCATATACATCACCGCGATGGCGCATATTATAATCCAATCGCCAACCCAGTTTGTCGTTTTTTCCATCCTTCCAATAATAATCCCAGAATTGGTCTAGATTGTGAATGTATGCTCCTTGTGCGCGGATTACTTCGCCCAATACTCCCTGTTGTGCCATATTCAGCGTGTTCATTTCAAACCAGTCGTAGCAGCAGTTTTCTAATAACATGCAGTGTTTGCGGGTCTTTTCGCTCATGTTCACCAAATCCCAGCATTCCTTCAGATTCATGGCTGACGGAACTTCGATTGCCACATTCTTTCCGTTTTCCAAAGCACACATGGCTACAGGAAAATGGTGTAACCAATCGGTGGCTACATAAACAAGATCGATGTCGTCGCGTTTGCAAAGTTGTTCATATCCTTTTTCTCCCGAGTAAACGGCGGCTTTGGGCATTGAAGCCTTTTGTAGGAACTTTTGGCATTTTTCTGCGCGTTCTTGTTCGTAGTCACAAAGTGCCACTATCTGTACACCGGGAATATAAGTGAAACGTTCCACTGCTCCGGGACCACGCATGCCCAGTCCCACAAATCCCACACGGACTACTTCCATTTTGGGAACAGTCAGTCCGATGGCGCTTGTCTGGCCTGCCGGACGTTCAGGAGTCTTCACTACAATGGTTCCTTTATCCCAGCTCCATTGTGTACCGTGTTCGTTGGTTTGCACGATAGAGGTGGATTGATTGGAACATGCTCCTAATACGAAACATATTCCCAGTGCGAATAACTTTAATACTTTCATGTCTTTGTCTTTACTTTTATATTTTTGTTTTTATTTATGGTTAGAATTTTTTGCTACTCATCCGTATCGTCACCTTACCATCTGTTTCTTTGAATGAACATTCTGCTTCAAGCATTGTGATACCCTCGATAGGTTTTTCTCCCTTATAAGTATTCTTGGCCGGATAAGTCTTGAACACTGCACCGGCAGGAGCAGTTATCTGCATATAAAAATGCTTGCCATTACGCATAAAGTGAGCTTTGTTTCCGTTCACTTCTACATTGGCTTTGGTGCCGGCTACCCATGACACCTTTGAACCGGCATCAAGCAACTTCACTTCATCTTCTATTTCCATAGTATGACTGTTGAGCATTGTGAACTTGCGATAAACACTTTTTGCTTTTTCCTTGTACACTTCGCATAAGTTCAGCTTGACGGAAGGCTGCTTGGCTTCGGGATGCTCCTCGCAGACAAAAGCATGGCCATTGGCATATTGCAGGCTATGGTCTATGTTGATGACATTGTGCGAAAAATTGTTGTTGCGGAAGTATTTCCAACGTTGGCCACCGGGTTTCCCATCCCAAAAACCGGGCAAGTCGTAGTCATCGGCACCGAGATCTTCTGTCCAAAGCACACCGTCACTTTCTACAATGAATGTGCCGCAATCCATTTGCTGATGTGCCTGATTGGGTAGACCGCCTTTGGCTACTAAATAGATAGACCCCTTTTTGTTGCGGTCACCGTTGAACACTACAATGTCATTAATCTTGTTGTGATACACTTCCATGGCAGGCACAGTGCTTGTTTTACCGGTAGGAGTGTTGTCAAACCAAGGTAAGGAGAGAAAGAAGAGTTGGTCGAACATTCTGGCACCATGCAGTGCTTTAGCCACTTCGTTTCTATTCCAGGCGGATACTTCGGGCTGATGGAACATTTTACCATACAGAAAATAGGCGGGACCGCCAAAAGACTCATGTCCGATACCTGCATTGCCGAAATAGAACGGATGTCCTGATGGGGTGAGTGTGCGTATCTGGTAAAGTGCTGTACGGTTGATACCCGGCAATTGGGCAATGCCTCCCTTATCTCCGCCATTGTCTGTTACCGCTTTCAAATACATGGAAAGGTAGCGGTTGGTGTATCCCCAATAGGCTGGGCCTTCGTAACATACACCGTCGGGAGCAAAAAGTTTCAGGCAGTTGGGCATGTATCTGGCGGCATTTTCTAAGATGATACCGGTTTCTTGGGGATAGTCTTCGGCTACAGCCAATGCGCCCAATACCATACCGGTGTTACATACCACGTTCCAGTTGGTTTCGCGCTTTGCCCAACTGCCCGGCCCTCCTTTTTCGTATTCGCGCAGCACCCGGTGAATCGCATTTTTGTAGATACTCGCTTTGACCAGCTGTTTTGTAGCCTGTGGAAGTTCGGCAAAAAGCCAGTCGTAGGCAATGGCTACGGCTGTGGTCATTTCGGCTGTATCAAGGTAGTGTTTCGGGTCCCAGTCAGGGAAGTTACACACCCATAAGATAGCATCATTGGCCGCCTTTAAATATTTATCTTCACCATAGATGCGGTAGGCTAATGATAAAGTACCCAACCGATAGACATAAGCACGTGAGGTCCACAACATATTACCATATTTATCCATTTCGTATGGCAATTGTGGTGCTTCTGCTATGGAATCTGCTTCTGCTTTCAGATATAATGCCAATTCACCGGCTAATGGCTCGTTCTTTATCAATTCTTTCACTTCGGAGGTCTCGGCTCCGGTAAATAATAGACGGGGATGGTTCGGCAGCCAATTTTGTTGTCCCCATGCACTGTAAGTTAAAAGTAGCATGGCCAGAAGCATAATGCTTTTAACCATGCGGCTCGTTGAAATGATAACGTTCTTCATAATAAATGATTGGTTAGAGTATTGCTTATTTAATTTGTTCTATTCTTGTTTATTGCACAAAAATAGGAATATAAAATATAATGTAGGGGGAAATATCATCTATTTGACGGGTGCTTTCTGTTCAATGAATAAAAAATTAAATTATATTGGAGACAGCCATAAAAATGGCTGAAATTTTTTGGTTATAAAGTCTCCATATCAGCCGATTGCGTTTCTTCCTTCCTCCTTTCATTAGCCGTTGAAACACCCTGTTGATAGGGGATCCGGTGGCGAGTGGGCATCTTGTTGTCGTCCTTTCAGCCTCCCTTCATTCGTTAAAAAGGAAATTGCTGAAGGCAGATTGTGAAGGGACGTGGAAAGCACGGATGAAGGGAGGAATAGGGGAGGCGCTGTCATATTTAACAGGCTGTTTGTCAGTATGTTAAATTTAAAATGTAAGGGTGAAGGGACAAGAAGGAATGAGCGGCTTTGTGAGGGGGCAATCCGCCCTTACATTAAAAACATGCCGAGCTTTTTTAAAAAGGTGATGAAGTTTTTTGAAAACATAACGAGCTTTTTGGAAAACACAAAGGCCTTTTTGCAACATTCACACACATACGGTGGCATCGGGCTACACGTATATACGCGTAAGCTCACACGTATATACGCATCGGACTACACGGACGTACGTATAAGCCTGCGCGTATATATGTCTGAAGTGTCAGGTTCCGCCATTTTAACTTTTATTCTTTGTACGGAAATGTATCTTGTTGTACAAATATGTACCCTGTGCCACAAACGTTAAAACTATAAGGGTACAGATATACTCCTCTCAAAAACACAAATGTGTCCCTATTCCAATGGGGGATTCATATAATTTTGCAGCAAAACCTTAAAATTATATAGGACTATGTATCAACAGAAAAAACAGTGGTGTGTTTTACATGCCAAACTATTCAAACTTTTTGTGGGAGGAGCTTTATTGTTGGCAGTAAGTCCGGCGTATGCAGCCGGAGATAATTATTCTGGCACCGGTTCCACACATTCTTCTCTTATCGTACACCAGAATGGCCGTACTATTACAGGTACAGTTATCGATGAAACCGGTGAAACTGTTATTGGTGCCAATGTGGTAGTGAAAGGAACGACTAACGGTTCTATTACAGATGTTGATGGTCGATTTTCATTGAACAATGTGCCTGATGGAGCGATTTTGATTGTCAGTTATGTAGGCTATGAGGACTTGAGCGTAAAAGTCGGTGTTCAAAGTCAGTTAACTATTAAGTTAAAGGAAAGTAGTGAACTTATCGATGAAGTAGTGGTAGTTGGTTATGCTTCACAAAAGAAAGTGAACTTATCTGGTTCTGTTGCTTCCGTCAATATGGATGACATCGCAGAGAAACGTCCTATAACCAATCTTTCTTCCGGTTTGGCGGGTATGGCAGCAGGCGTTTCGGTAACATCGTCCAGCAATAAGCCGGGTGATGATAACGCTTCTATTTTAGTGCGTGGTCAAGGTACTTTGAATAATTCTTCTCCGTTGGTTATTATTGATGGTGTAGAAAGTAATATTAATACGGTTGCTCCTCAAGATGTAGAAAGCATGACTGTATTGAAAGATGCCGCATCTGCATCCATTTATGGTTCGCGCGCTGCCAATGGTGTTATTTTAATTACTACCAAAAAAGGTAAGAGTGGAAAGGTCAATATAGATTATACTGGCTATGCTTCATTGGAATCAATTGGTAGAACATTAGAACCGGTGTCAAATTATGCCGATTATATGGAACTGATGAATGAGGCTTATAATAACTCTGGTCAACCGGGACGTTTTTCGGAAGCTACTATTAAAGAATGGCGTGATGATAATGGCAGGAATCCATTGATATATCCTAATACCAATTGGATTGATGAAGTTTTTGGAACAGCTGTTGCTACCAATCATAATCTTTCGGTAAACGGTGGTAGTGAGAAGATAAATTTCTATACCTCTTTTGGCTATAACAATAATCCGGGAGTTATGGAAAATTCCGGTTATGAACGTTATAATTTCCGTTCTAACGTAGAGGCTAAAGTCACCAAGTGGTTGACATTAGGTGCTAAAGTGAGTGGATATTTGGCCAATATAGATTTAGGTCAGGACCGGGTGGACGATATGTTTACTTATGGAGTAGCAAGTACTCCGGGCTTGGTACTTCGTCATGATGGACGTTACGGGGCTATGCAGAATCCTGAAGATGATGCACAAGCCAACAATCCATTGTGGTGGTTGAATCGTGAAGTTGGCGAGAAGAAAGAGCGTAATGTACGTGCACAGTTCAATGGCACCATTACTCCTCTGAAAGGATTAAGCATTTCGGGTTCTTATTCTTATGAACTTACCGATAAAGATAATTGGGAAAAGCCTAATTTTAATGACCGTTGGAATTTTGCTACGGAAACAATGACTCAAAAAGATAGTGGCCAGAGTTATATTTACAATTACAATCGTAAGATTGAACGCATATTTATGGACGGTGTAATACGTTATGAAAACAAGTTCTTTAATAATCGTTTTGATTTGAATGCGATGGTAGGCGCCAGTCAGGAAATGCGTCGTGACCGTAGTTTCAGCGCAAAAAAATATGATTGGCTTGACTCTTCTGTTGATGTAATTAACGGTGCAACCGGTGAGTCAACAACAACTGGTTCACATTCTGAATGGGCTATGCGCTCTTTTTTTGGACGTATTAACTTAGGTTGGGATAACAAATACTTGTTGGAAGTAAACCTTCGTGCTGATGCATCTTCACGTTTCTCTAAGGACAATCGTTGGGGATACTTTCCCTCTATGTCTGCTGCTTGGCGCATGGAGCAGGAATCATTTATGGCAGGTACTCGTAATTGGTTGGATGCTTTGAAATTACGTGTGTCTTATGGTCAACTTGGTAATAATGATTTGAAAGGCAATGATTATGCAGCTGTTCCGGTTTATGCTCAAAGTAATTATGTATTGAATGGTAATAAAGCGGTAGGATTGGGTATGACTTCTATTTCGAATACGGGGTTGACTTGGGAAAGTACAGCCATTACTAATATTGGTGTGGATTTTGGAGTATTGAATAACCGTTTGAACGGTTCTTTGGAATATTTCTATAAAAAGACTTCGGATATTTTGATTGACCTTCCTGCTCCGTTGGTTCACGGTACAGCTGGAATCCCTATCCAAAATAGTGCGGAAGTAGTGAATAAAGGTTTTGAACTGACTTTGAATTGGGCGGATAAAATCAATGATTTTCACTATAATATCGGTGCCAACCTTACTTTTGTGGATAATGAAGTAACCAAGTTCAAAGGTGATGAGGCTAGTTATAGTGGTACTACCATGATTAAAGAAGGTTATGGCATTAATACCCAGTATATTTATATTGCAGATCGTATTGTTCAGACGCAGGCGGATTTAGACTATGTACAGTCACTTGTGGATAATCCTAAATTGGATGAAGAAGGTAAACCAATTAACTATTTCAAGAACTTTAAGCGTCCGGAACTCGGTGACGTACTCTATAAAGATATGAACAATAACGGTTATTTGGATGATGATGACAGAGTGGCACGAGGTCATGGAGATACTCCGCGCTTCTTGTTCAACTTCAACTTGGGATTTGAATACAAAGGTTTCGATTTCTCAACGGTATTGTCCGGTACAGGCAGTTATAAAGTGCAATATACGCACATGCGTTCCTCTTATTTGACTTTCGGTAACCAAATCAGTAAAGAAGTAGCAGACAATTGTTGGCATGAAGGTATGACAAATGCTAAGTATCCACGTTTGATGTCTAATGGTGACAGTCGCAATACTCGCCAAAGCACCATTTGGGAAACGGATAAGTCTTACTTTAAAATCCGCAATATTCAATTAGGATATACTCTTCCTCAAAAATGGCTTCAGACGCTCTCTTTAAATCGGGTACGTTTATTTTGCAGCTTAGAGAACTTTTTTACATTTACTGACTATGCCGGTATGGACCCGGAAACTAATAAGTTGACTTATCCTACTATGCGTCAGGCATCTTTTGGACTGAATGTTTCATTCTAATTTAATGATAATATCAATATGAAAAAATATTTATTACTTTTAGCGGTAATGGGATTGATGAGTAGTTGCTATGACTTAGATCAATACCCACACGACAAATTGAGTTCTGGTACATTTTGGAAAACAGAGGAACATGCTCATCAAGCTATGATGAACATTTATGCCCAAATGAAACATGAACAAACATACGGTACTTATTTTGGTGTAGATGCTTTGGGAGAAATATCATTTGGACGCTATGAATCTGTTATTTATGGGACTTATACTAATGGAACCGGTGATATAAGTAGCAAATGGTCTGCGCTTTATGAAGGTATAGCTCGTGCTAATCTTTTGTTACAGAATATTGATAAGGTAGATATGGCTGATGGCTTAAAAGCTCAATATAAAGGAGAAGCCAAATTCATGCGTGCTCTTTACTACTTCCAATTGTTGGATTTTTGGGGTGGTGTGCCTTTATATGATGAAACGACTATTATTAGTGATGATTTCATGAATATGAAAAAGCCTCGTAGCAGTGCGGAAGAGGTTAGACAATTCATTTTGGACGATTTGGAGGAAGCGATTAATGTATTACCTGTAAAATGGGAACAGAGTGAATATGGTCGTGCTACACGTGGTGCTGCTGTTGCATTAAGAGGCAAAGTAAAACTTTTTAACCAAGATTATAGCGGTGCTGCAACAGATTTTGAAGAAGTAGTGAATGACCCTAGTGGGAGAGGCTACGGTTATAAACTTTATGACAGCTATCCTGATTTGTTTAAACCCGAAGGTGACTGTAGTGATGAAATGATTTTTGCTGTTCAGAATTCCGGTGGAGTCGGTAATGACAGTGGCTTGCCCTCTGGACTTTATATGGGTAGCCGTTCTTCTTTTGGAGGTGGCTGGAACAATAGCATACCTACAGATATTTTAGTAGATATGTATGAAATGAAGGATGGAAAAACATTTGATTGGGAAGACTATATTCCGGGGTTCACCGCGAGCCAGGAGATTCAAAAAGAAACTTTTTTAGCAGAACTAACAAATAATGTAGTTTCTAAGTATCCTGAAAAGAAAGAGTTACTACGCCAAATTTATGAAAATCGTGATCCGCGTTTGGAACAAACAATTCTTACTCCGTATGCACATATTCTAGGTGCAGTAGGCCGTATTCCTAAGGATATGGAGTTGGTGTTGGCAAAAGGAACAAATGAAAATTATGGCTATATCCGTAATAATCGTGGTTGGTATGACTATTTATGGCGCAAGTTTGTGCCGGAGGGTGATATGAATGGAGAAATTAATGACCGTTATCATGTGCCTATTAACTTCCCGATTATTCGTTATGCGGATGTATTGCTAATGTTGGCTGAATGTTATAATGAGATAGGCAGGCAAGATGATGCAGTGGCTCTAATCAATCAGGTTCGTCAGCGCCCGTCTACTAATATGCCGGCTTTGAACAGCGGTCCGTCTTGGCTTGAAGCTCGTACTCATGATGAAGTATTCCAGCGTATTGTTCACGAACGTGCGGTTGAGTTGGCAGCCGAAGGACATCGTTTTGGTGACTTAAAACGTTGGAAACTTTGCGAAGAAAAACTAAACTTTAAATATGATGATATCTTAGGTAATGACCGTTACACTCGTAAGTTTGTTGAACGTGATTATTTATGGCCTATTCCTCTAACAGAACTTGAGCGTAATCCTGATTTGAAATCTCAACAAAATCCGGGTTGGTAATCAACAGTGTAAAGTTTATCCGATAAGCGGACAGAGATGCATGTAGGGTCAGCAGGTATATGGTTACACGTTAGTATGTATGGTCGGGGTGTGTCAAAACGTGGATAATGCTGTCGTTTAGTTTGTAGGGGCGAGGTTCGCTCGCCTGAAAACAGTTTGCTTTGTATCTTCGGGCAGGCAACCTCTGCCCCTACAGCTGACAATTGGATAGACCATTTTAGTTTTGACACACTCCCCTCTTGCTTACTAATATGTTTCCTTCTATATTTCATGTCCGTGCCTTTGCCATAAACCTATTTGAAATTAACACTATTAAAAATATGAATATGATAAAAAAAACGTTCGGCTTGTTCACTGCTATTTTGTTTTCGTGTGTGACAAGCAATGTACAAGCACAGAATTCCGAAAAGGAATTTATTAAGGAAAATATGGAATTTGCAGCTAAACAGTATAATCTGATGCTGAAGACTCCGAGTCAGGGCAAAAATGGTAGTGGCGTGATGCCCCACAGTATGCGTAAAGACGGAACGGTGTCCAAAGGAAGCATTTACTTATGGACAGCCGGTTTCTTTCCTGGCAGTTTATGGTATATCTCTGATTTCTTAGGTGATAAGTCATTACAAGATTCTGCCTTGGTTTACACTCGGAAAATGGAACCTTGCAAGACTTTTACTGACAATCATGATATCGGTTTCATGATGTATTGCAGTTATGGCAATGCGAACCGTTTCGCGCCGAAGACCGAATACGAGGACATTTTGACAGAATCAGCTAAATCACTCTGCATGCGTTTTCGTCCCAAAGCCGGTGTGATTCAGTCGTGGAATGGTTTCCGGTCTTGGCACGGTGATAAAGTTTATGACTTTCCTGTTATTATTGACAATATGATGAATTTGGAGTTGTTGTTCCACGCCAGTAAGGTGACAGGAGATGACACTTATAAGAAAGTAGCTGTTTCGCATGCCGAAAAGGTGATGAAGAATCAAATCCGTAAGGACTACAGTCACTATCACATTATTTATTATGATAAAGAGACCGGGGCTCCTATTAAGGGAGAAACCTCTCAGGGGTATTCCGATAACTCTTGTTGGTCGAGAGGACAGTCTTGGGGTATTTACGGGTTTACTTTGTGCTATCGCGAAACCGGTGATAAACGTTTTCTGAAAACAGCTCAAGGCATGGCTGATTATTATTTGGATCATCCTAATCTGCCTAGCGATAAGGTGGCGTGGTGGGACTTCAATGCTTGGGAAGAAGGTTATGTTCCCGGTGTACGTTCTAAAGCCAGCATTACACCTGTTCTTTATCGCGATGCTTCTGCAGCAGCTTGCACAGCTTCGGCTTTGATGGAGTTGAGCACTTATGTGAAAGGTGCTAAGAGCAAAAAATATCTGGAAGGAGCCAAGCAGATTCTTCATTCGTTGGGCAGTCCCGCTTACCGTGCTAAATTGGGTGAGAATGCAAACTTTATCCTGATGCATAGTACCGGTGCTATTCCGCATGGTGGTGAAATCGATGTGCCTTTGACGTATGCGGATTATTATTTTGTGGAAGCTCTTCATCGCTATAATAAATTATTGAACAACGAACCTCTTTTCTAATAAATAATGCTCATGAAACAATTAAATTATTTTGCATTGTTGTTGGTTGTTCTAATGGCAATGCCTGTATCTTCTTTGCAAGCCAAAAATAAAAAAGATAAAACAGCCAAAGAACAACAAATGACTACCGGTGCGCAAGATCGCGCTGTTTGGGTGGAGCTTATGTGGAAAATAGCCTATCCTGTTATTCATAATTTGGCAGAAAACACGTTGCGTCAGAATATGCCAATAGAATCTCCAAGTGGGAATCCGAAAGGTTATGATGAAGTCACTCATTTAGAAGCTGTAGGTCGTACATTGGCTGGTGTAGCTCCTTGGTTGTCGCTTCCTGATGATGATACTGAAGAGGGGAAACTTCGTAAACAGATGCGTGAGGAAGTGTTGAAAGGACTGAAAAATGCTGTTGACCCGAATTCACCGGATAAATTGAACTTTACAAAACAACCGCAACCTATTGTGGATGCAGCTTATTTGGTACATGCTTTTTTACGTGCTCCCAAAGCTCTTTGGGAGCCGTTGGACGATGTGACAAAACAGCGTTATATTGAGTCGTTGAAAGCTTTACGTAATCGTACCGGTGCTTACAATAATTGGTTGGTTTTTACCGGACTGAACGAATCTTTTATTAACTGGGCAGGCGGTGAATGTGATCCTTTCCGTTTAAAGATAGCCAAGAATAAAGTGAGAGAATGGTATGCGGGCGATGGTTGGTATTGTGATGGTCCTAAATTTAGTATGGATTATTATAATTCTTATGTATTGAATCCGATGTATGTGGCCATGCTTGAAACATTAGCATCCAAAAAAAGAGCTGGTCAGAAAGAAGTGGATGAAGCTATGGCACGTATGGTACGTCATGCTGAATTTTGTGAACGTATTATCGGACCGGATGGAACTTATCCGGCTTTGGGCCGTTCTGTGACTTATCGTTCGGCTGCTTTCCAGTCATTGGCAGATGTGGCTTTGCGCGAGAAATTACCCGTCCATCTGAAACCGGCTCAGGTGCGTTGTGCTTTGACTGCCGTACATCGTAATTTATATGAAGGCAATCAGAACTTTGATGAGAACGGTTGGTTGGTTTTGGGATTCAATGGTCACCAACCCGAGGCTGCTGATGGTTATACTTCTACTGGCAGTCTTTATATGGCAACTTTGAGCTTCTTGCCTTTAGGACTTCCTGCTGATAATGCTTTTTGGACAGCCCCTTATGAAGATTGGACGACTAAGAAGGCATGGAAAGGAGAACACTTGCACAGGGATTATAAGGTGGAATATTAATGTGATACACAAGGAAGAGATATAGTTTTAACATAGTAAGTGACTTGTTTGAAAATAGATGAGGGTCTCGGTTTGCGACAAATCGAAGCCTTCATCTCTTTTTTGTGTGGAATAGGGTTAATTATGAATATTTATTTGGTAAATATGCGAACAACGGTTATCTTTGCACCAAAATTTATAGATAATATGAACCAATTATGCTCTACATATAGCACATATAGCGTTAGATGGGAACGAGAAAGCCTGTGTAACAGCTTCATCGTACACGTGCATTGGTTCAGCGGGTTTATTTGAGTTTTATCCATTCTATTTTTTCTTCATTCCAACAGGCTGTGGAAATGAAAAGTATATTAGTGGTGACTTTGTTTTTAGTCATCAGAATCTATGTTTCATTCTAAAAGTAGCTATTTTATGTTTACTATTATATCTATAATGTTTATGGGTATCGGCATTGGATATCTGTTGCGTGATTTACGATTTTTGCAAAAAGTAGAGAAAAGTATTTCTCTTACCATATTCCTGTTGCTTTTTGTTCTGGGGCTTTCAATAGGTTCCAATAGCTTAATTATTAATAATATAGGAAAATTCGGATGGCAGGCCATTGTGCTTGCAACTTTAAGTATTTTAGGTAGTTTACTGGCATCTTTTCTGGTGTTTCATTTATTTTTTAAGAAAGGAGGTAACGAATGAAAGGTAGTTTGATTGTTGTGGCGTTTTTCTGTGTCGGTTGTTTGATAGGAGCAGCCAATGAGTTCCGGTTTTCTACACACAATGTTTCCATGTATGTGTTGTATGCATTGATGTTGCAAGTTGGAATTGGGATTGGATGTAACAGACAATTAAAAGAGTTGATTAAAAGTTTGCGATTCAAAATGCTGTTGGTGCCTGTTGCTACTATTACAGGAACGTTGCTTTTTTCGGCATTTGCCAGTTTGTTATTAACCCAGTGGAGTGTTTTTGACTGCATGGCGGTGGGAAGTGGCTTTGCCTATTATTCACTTTCTTCTATTTTGATTACACAGTTCAAAGAACCTTCTATGGGATTACAGTTAGCCACAGAGTTAGGAACAATTGCTCTTTTGGCAAATATTTTTCGTGAAATGATGGCACTTCTCGGTGCTCCTCTTATTCGGAAATACTTTGGGAGGCTGGCACCTATTTCTGCTGCCGGAGTTAATTCAATGGATGTATTATTACCTTCTATTACCCGGTATTCGGGAAAAGACATGATTCCGATTGCTATTTTTCATGGAATCTTGATTGACATGAGTGTTCCTGTGTTTGTCTCATTCTTTTGTAATTTATAAATCTTTGCTTTTGTTTATTCGAAGGAAAATAAGGCAGGAGATAAGGATAATATGAAAAGTAAGCGAAAGTCCGGCTTGAAAGACATCGGGACTTTCGCTTACTTTTTTATTTCTTTTTGGCTGCAACGGCCAACAACACTCCCAGTACGATGCCCAATATGGCGGCAAACAGTACTCTCATATTCGGAGGGAGCAGGAAAGTGATGGTATGTGCCGGATACCAGAACAAAGGAATGGTTTTCTTGAATACGAATCCCCACAACACTGCCCAGTTCAGTTCCGTCATAATCCGTTTCATGGGGATGGGAGTGAGCAGTGCCTTTACCGAACCGCCGCAGTGACCTATGTGGGTGTCGGTTATCTTGTGAAGAGTCATAAAGACAGGGGCAAAAATGCTGTTCATGGCTACCGATATGGCTAATGCTATCATTATTTTCTCAAAACACATCTCTCCGTTGATGGTGGAGGAAGCATTTGCCATACCCATATATTCCATAAACATCGGCACTCCTTTTGAGAAGATAATCATTGCCATATTGATGCCCATGCCAAGCAGTCCCCATACCACCATCCGGGGAATGATTCCGAAAGTCCGGTTGATATAAACACCGGTACTGATGCGCAGTCCGATCATTTCGCCCATGGTAGAAAGGATGGCAAACTTCAGGAAACTCATGACCATGCCATGGGTGGCGTTAAAGGTTTTGTACCATTCATAAGCATCATCGCTTATAAAGAAGGGGAGAAAAATGGCTGTAGCCACCAAAAGAAAGATAAAATCGCTCTTTTTCATTGTTTAAGTTGTGTTTTTCAATAATATAATGGACAAACATACAAAAAAACTTCTAGGTTCCTATCAAAAGACTTGCTTTATTTTATTGTTTCTTATACTTGGAGTGAGAAAAATAATCGGAAAAAAATGAAGTGTTTGATAGGAAAGGTTGCTGTTGTGATTATAATATGTATTTTTGTAATAGAGTAATAATGAAATTCTTTGTATAGTATGAAGACACCTCTTCTCTCGTTTTTGTTTTTTCTGGTGATATTTGGAGCATGTATATCCGATAGGCAGCCGGCGTCGGCTGTTGATTATAGTTTATTGGTAAACCCGTTTATCGGAACAGATTTTACCGGGAATACCTATCCCGGTGCTCAGGCACCGTTTGGCATGGTTCAGTTGAGTCCGGATAACGGCTTGCCCGGTTGGGACCGTATTTCGGGTTATTATTATCCCGACAGTACCATTGCCGGTTTCAGTCACACGCATTTGTCGGGAACAGGGGCCGGTGATTTGTACGACATTTCCTACATGCCTGTTACCCTTCCTTATCGTGAAGCTGAAGCGCCTTTGGGCATTCATTCCAAGTTCCGGCATTCGGATGAAGAGGCTTCTGCAGGATATTACCGTGTATTGCTGAAAGATTATAATATAAATGTGGAGTTGACTGCCACGGAGCGTTGTGGCATTCAGCGTTACACTTTCCCAAAAGCGCAGTCTGCCGTATTCCTGAATTTGAAGAAGGCGATGAACTGGGATTTCACACAAGATTCCCATATCGAGGTGGTGGACTCATGCACCATACAGGGATATCGGTTCTCTGACGGTTGGGCACGTGGACAGCGTGTTTTCTTCCGTACCCGTTTTTCCAAACCGTTCCGGTCTTCCGAAATAGATACTACCGCCATCATACAGGATGGCAAGACCATAGGTACTGCATACGTGGCACGTTTCAACTTTGATACGACCGATGGGGAAGAGATAGTGTTGTGTACGGCTCTTTCGGGAGTAAGCATGAAAGGGGCAGCTGGAAACCTGGCGGCTGAGGCTCCTCATAATGACTTTGATAAGTATGTGGCGGAGACCAAAGAGAATTGGAACCGTCAGCTTGGGAAGATAGAGGTCAGGGGCATCTGTGACTTGGATGACAAGGTGAATTTCTATACGGCTTTGTATCGCACCATGATAGCGCCCACTGTCTTTAGTGATGTGGACGGTTCGTATTATGGACCTGATAAGAAAATACATAAAGCCGATGGCTGGGTGAACTATGGCACTTTTTCTTTATGGGATACTTATCGTGCCGCCCATCCGCTTCTTACTTATACCGAGCCTGTCCGCACCAATGACATGATAAAGTCTTTTCTTGCTTTTTATGACCAAAACGGCCGGCTTCCGGTTTGGAACTTTTGGGGCAGTGAGACTGATATGATGATTGGCTATCATGCTGTTCCCGTCATTGTGGATGCTTATTTGAAAGGAATAGGTGACTTTGATGCAGAGAAAGCATTGAAGGCCTGTGTCGCCACTGCCAACTTGGACAATTATCGGGGAATCGGGCTTTATAAGAAGCTCGGTTATATTCCTTATAATATAAAAGATGAGTATAATGCCGACAATTGGTCGCTTTCCAAAACACTGGAGTATGCTTTTGATGATTATTGCATTGCAGAGATGGCGCGCAAGATGGGAAAGACGGAACTGGCGGAAGAGTTTTACAAGCGTTCTCAAAACTACAAGAATGTATTCAATCCCGCTACAGGATTTATGCAGCCCGTTGATGACAAGGGTGTTTTTATCCGGCCTTTCTGTCCCGATGACTATACAGCCCATATTTGCGAGAGTAACGGATGGCAGTATTTATGGTCTGTTCCTCAGGATATTCGCGGACTGATAACTTTGGTCGGAGGAAAAGACCGCTTTGCAGAGAAGCTCGATAGTATGTTTACGTATATCCCTGCCGGGAAGGAGGATTTGCCTATTTTCAGCACCGGTATGATTGGGCAGTATGCTCATGGCAATGAGCCGAGCCATCATGTCATTTATTTGTATAATAAAGTACGTCAGCCGTGGAAGACTCAGAAGTATGTGGCACAGGTGATGCATCATCTTTATTTCAATGCACCTGCCGGACTGTGCGGCAATGAAGATTGCGGTCAGATGTCTGCCTGGTATGTATTCAGTGCCATGGGCTTTTATCCGGTCAATCCGGTAAGTGGTGAGTATGAAATAGGGACTCCGTTATTTCCCGAAATGCGTATGCATCTTGACAACGGGAAGACTTTTACAGTGCTGGCACCGGCTGTCAACCGTGAGAATATCTATATCCGGTCGGTCAAGTTGAACGGAAAGCCATACGATAAGAGTTATATCACCCATCAACAGATAATGGACGGGGCTACTGTGGAATTCGAGATGAGTTCCGAACCGGGAGAGATTTGGTATCGATAATCCGTTTCATCGGAAATAAAATAACATCAAATAGAAAACAATGAAATTCAATAGACTCGTAAGCGGTTGTTTGGTAGGATTATTATGTTTGAGTGCATGTTCTACCCAAACAACGGAAATGAAAGAATACACCGGTTATGTCAATCCTTTCATCGGAACGGGAGGACACGGACATACGCATCCGGGTGCCATGTTGCCTCACGGAATGATTCAACCGGGTCCTGATACGCGTATCGATGGTTGGAACTCCTGTTCGGGCTACTATTACGAAGATTCCACCATCAATGGTTTTGCCCACACACGCCTTAGCGGTACGGGCTGTGCCGATTTCGGTGATTTTCTTTTGATGCCTACCGTAGGTGAGCAGAAGGTGGAATATCTTGGGAAAGAGAGTCAGCAGCGTCCTTTCGCTTCTGCTTTTTCGCACAGGAACGAGTATGCCGAACCGGGATATTATTCGGTTTTCTTGGATACTTACGGTGTGAAAGCCGAGCTGACGGCCACTGAGCGTGCCGCCATGCACCGTTATACGTTTCCTGAAAGCAAGGAATCGGGTTTCATTCTGGATATGGACTATAATATTCAGCAGCAAACCAATCTGGTCATGGAGGTGGAGGCTGTCAATGATACCGTGCTTTGCGGATACAAGCGCAGTGCTTATTGGGCTTGGCAACAAGATCTTTATTTTTATGCTGTTTTCTCAAAGCCTTTTACCCATACTCTTTATACCGATACCATCGAGGAAGGCGGACAGCAGATTCCCGTCTGCAAAATGTTGCTCCGTTTTGATACGGCTGAAGATGAACAGGTAATGGTTCGTTTCTCCATCTCGTCTGTCGATGGTGAAGGAGCCAGGCAGAATCTGTTGGCTGAGTTGCCCGACTGGGATTTCGACAAGGTGCGTGCCGATGCCCGAAAGACTTGGAATGATTGTCTTTCAAAGATAGAGGTGAAAACGGAAGACCCCGACCAACTTGCTATTTTCTATACTGCCATGTATCATGCATTCTTGAGTCCGAACTTGTTTACCGATGTAGACGGGCGTTATTTGGGGATGGATTTAAAAGTGCACACCACCGATAAGGAAGATCCTGTTTACACCACTTTTTCTATTTGGGATACATTTCGTGCGTTGCATCCTTTGCTCACCATCATAGACCCTCATACCAACGAAAGCTATATCCGTTCATTGTTGAAGAAACAGCGTGAGGGAGGTGTTTTCCCGAAATGGGATTGTGCTGCCAACTACACGGGAACGATGATTGGCTATCATGCTGCCTCTATCATCACCGATGCATACGTGAAGGGTTATCGCGATTTCGATGTTCGCGAAGCCTACCAAGCCTGTCTCCGTACTGCCGAATACGACACGACCGGCATTGTCGGTCCGAAGTGGCTGGTTCCTTTTGTGATGCCCCGTGCCCGTTATTACAAGGATGCGCTGGGTTATATTCCTTGCGACCTCGAAAACGAATCGGTGGCAAAGGCATTGGAATATGCATACGATGATTGGTGTATATCCGTATTGGCAGATAGTTTGGGAGATGTGGAAACAAGAGATAAATATGCTCGTTTTGCCGGGGCATATAAGTCTTACTTCGACCCCGAAACCCGTTTTATGCGCGGGCGGGACAGTAAGGGGAAATGGCGTACTCCGTTCAATCCTCGTTCGTCTACCCATCGCAGTGACGATTATTGCGAAGGTACGGCTTGGCAGTGGACTTGGTTCGTGCCTCACGATGTGCCCGGTCTGGTTGGCTTGATGGGAGGAGAGGAGGCTTTTGCCGGTAAGCTGGATTCCCTGTTCACTGTTTCTTCCAAGCTTGAAGGGGAGACGGTTTCGGCAGATATTTCCGGTCTTATCGGGCAATATGCTCACGGCAACGAGCCGAGTCATCACATCATCCATCTGTATAACTATGTCAATCGTCCGTGGCGGACACAGGAATTGGTAGACAGTGTGCTGCATAGTCAGTACCGCAATGCTCCCGACGGTCTTTCGGGCAATGAGGATTGTGGTCAGATGTCAGCCTGGTATATTCTGAATGCGATGGGTTTCTATCAGGTGTGTCCCGGTGAGCCGGTTTACTCCATTGGCCGTCCCTTGTTCGAGGAAGTGACCATTCACCTGCCCGGTCAAAAGGATTTTGTGATTCGCACGAAGAACAACTCAAAAGAAAACAAATATGTTCAGTCCATTCTGTTGAACGGGAAACCGCTTGAACAGCCTTTCTTCACGCACAGCGACCTGACGGCGGGGGGAGTGATGGAAATCAGTATGGGAGCCGAACCTTTTAAACCGTAAATAAACCAGGCAACACGATGATAAAGAAACTTTTCCTGTCAGTTGTATTCTTTTGCCTCACTTTATGGGTGCAGGCAAAGGACTATGCCGATTATGTGAGTCCGTTGGTGGGAACTCAGTCCTCTTTCGAACTTTCCACCGGCAATACTTATCCTGCGACTGCCCGTCCGTGGGGAATGAATTTTTGGACACCACAAACCGGAAAGATGGGTGACGGATGGCAATATGTTTATACTGCCAATAAGATTCGTGGCTTTAAGCAGACTCACCAGCCCAGTCCGTGGATTAACGATTACGGTCAGTTTTCTCTGATGCCCGTTACCGGGAAGCCGGAGTTTGATGAAGACAAGCGTGCCAGTTGGTTTTCCCATAAGGCCGAACTGTCGCGTCCTTATTATTATAAGGTGTATCTGGCGGAACATGATGTAGTGACCGAGCTTACACCGACCGAACGTGCGGTGATGTTTCGCTTCACTTTTCCTGAAAATGATTCATATATTGTGGTCGATGCTTTCGACTGTGGGTCGTCTATCAGGATTATTCCCGAAGAGAATAAGATTATAGGCTATACCACACGCAACAGTGGCGGCGTGCCCGATAACTTCAAGAACTATTTTGTCGTTGAGTTCGACAAGCCGTTTACTTATCGGGCCACCTTCTCCAATGATGAGAAGCCTAAAAGGAAAAAGGATGAGGTTTCCCTTTCTTTAAAGAGAGACGTCATGGAGCAGAATGCTTTTCACACAGGAGCCGTTATCGGCTTCAAGACCCGTAAAGGGGAAGTGGTGCATGCACGGGTCGCCTCTTCGTTTATCAGTCCCGAACAGGCGGAAGCGAATCTGTGTGAACTGGGTGCCGATGATTTCGATACGCTGGTGCGAAAAGGCAAGGATGCCTGGAACCGGGTGTTGGGCAAGATAGAGGTGGAAGGCGGAACAGACGAACAATATCGCACCTTCTATTCCTGTCTCTACCGTTCGTTGCTTTTTCCGCGTAAGTTTTATGAAATGGATGCGAAAGGACAGCCGATACATTACAGTCCTTATAATGGCAAGGTGCTGTCCGGTTATCTATATACCGATACCGGCTTTTGGGATACATTCCGCTGCCTGTTTCCATTGCTCAACCTGATGTATCCGTCCATCAACAAGGAAATTCAGGAAGGTCTGATAAATACTTATAAAGAAAGCGGTTTCTTTCCCGAATGGGCGAGTCCGGGGCATCGCGGTTGTATGGTGGGTAATAACTCGGCCTCCGTTTTAGTGGATGCTTATATGAAAGGTGTGCGTGTGGAAGAGGTGGAAAGCTTGTATAAAGGGTTGCTGCACGGAACCGAAAATGTGCATCCCGAAGTATCCTCCACCGGGCGACTGGGCTATAAGTACTATAACCGTTTGGGTTATATCCCATACGATGTGAACATCAACGAGAATGCTGCCCGCACACTGGAGTATGCATACGATGACTGGTGCATTTACCGTCTGGCAAAGGAATTGAAACGGCCGCAGGAAGAAATTACTCTCTTTGCCAAACGTGCCTTGAACTATAAGAATCTTTTCGACACCGAAAGTAAGCTGATGCGTGGCAAGAACCGGAACGGAGAATTCCAAAAACCGTTCTCTCCGTTGAAGTGGGGAGATGCATTTACCGAGGGAAACAGTTGGCATTATTCCTGGTCGGTTTTTCATGACCCGCAGGGGCTGATAAACCTGATGGGAGGTAAAGAAATGTTTGTCACGATGCTTGACTCGGTGTTTGCCGTTCCTCCTGTTTTCGATGACAGCTATTACGGGCAGGTGATTCACGAAATACGTGAGATGACGGTAATGAACATGGGGAACTATGCACATGGCAACCAACCCATTCAACACATGATTTACCTTTACGACTATGCCGGACAACCCTGGAAAGCGCAACATTGGTTGCGTGAAGTGATGAATCGTATGTATACTTCGGCCCCCGACGGATATTGCGGGGACGAGGACAACGGCCAGACCTCGGCCTGGTATGTGTTCTCGGCATTGGGCTTCTATCCGGTATGTCCCGGAACGGATGAGTATGCTCTCGGTGCACCGCTGTTCCGCAAGGCAACCCTTCACTTTGAAAACGGCAACGATTGGGTACTCTCTGCTCCCGAAAATAGTGAAGTGAACCGTTATATCGACCAAATGCTGGTCAACGGCCGGGTCTATACGGCAAACTTTCTCAAGCATGGTGAGATGTTGAAGGGCGGTAAGGCAGAGTTTCGTATGTCTGCCCACCCCAACTTGCAGCGCGGAATACAGGAGGCGGATTTGCCTTATTCTTTTTCAATAGATGGAGTGTGACAGATATATGATGGAAAGTGTTAGTCGTCATCATCGTCATCATCCCAATCGTCATCGTCACGATCATGCCATTTGGGATGTTTATGGCGTTTATGCTTTTTATAGTGTTTGTGATGATGTTTATTGTGATGATCGCAATAAGAACAATAATGTTCATGCCAACAGTTGCTATGATAATGAATCCTGTCATAGAACGGGTTATAATATGTTGAACCGGGTTTGATACCTATTTCTACCAGAATACGATTCCAGCCATATCGGTGATAACGTTTATAGTAATCACATACATCCCGCATGTGCTTGCCGGAAGTTCTGGCTATTTCAAGAGCCAAGCCAACATTTCCCCAATCGCTTCCACATCGCCTATAATAGTCATCCAATGAACGGTTGGACACATTATATTCTACACATAAACGCTTCCGGTAATCAGATAACTCTACAGAAGCATATTTATTTGCTCTGCCTATAAACAGCGACAACCTATCTTGTGCGAACATGGAACAAGATATGGCAATGAATAATAACAGAATTTGAAATCGTCTCATAATGTTATAAAATTATTCGTTGAGTAAAATCATTAGAGCCACAAATATAGATATTAAATATACAACAAGCAATCTTTTCTTGGAACTTCAGCGTAAGATTTAATTATTGCTTGATAGAAGCTTTTAATTATCAGTAGGATACGAAATATTTTGTGTCTTGAGGTATGGCGTTTTGAATAATGGGTATGGTTTTTATTGATTATATATGGTATCTTTGCAATTTCAAAATGTTCGGTTATTTAAGGATATAAAAGAATATATCAGACAAATTATTGAGACAAGACAATATGCGCAGTTGGAATGTGTTTACACATTTATAATTCGACAGAGATAAGTTGATTGATTTTTATTTGTAAAACGAAGAAAAATATGAATTGGTTGTTATTGAGTGCAGCTCCGGGCAGTAAGCTTGAGCAAGCGTTGGAAAAGTTGGTAGATTTTGGAATGGATGCAGGTAAGGATATATTTGTTGCCATTCTGATATATTCCATTGGTCGTTTTATCATCAGGCAGATAAGTATATTAATTGCCAAAGTTCTTGAAAAAAGGAAGATAGAGGTTAGTGTGCAGACTTTTTTGAAGAGTCTGGTGAAAATTTTACTGAATATGGTACTTGCTTTTGCCATAATTAGCAAGTTGGGAGTTGAAACTACCAGTTTTGCTGCACTTTTGGCATCAGCCGGTGTAGCTGTAGGTATGGCGCTTTCCGGCAATCTTTCTAATTTTGCAGGTGGTTTGATTATACTTGTTTTTAAACCGTTTAAAGTGGGCGATTATATAGATGGTCCCGGGGTGAGCGGTACCATAAAGGAAATACAGATTTTTCACACCATACTTTCTACTCTTGACAATCGAATGATCTATGTTCCCAATGGAATGCTTAGCGGAAACGCTGTGACTAATTATAGTAAACAGGAAATTCGTCGTGTTGAATGGGTATTTGGGGTAGAATATGGAGAAGATGTGAAAAGGGTCAGAGCTGTATTGCAACGTATTATCAATGCGGATGGCCGTATTTTGGATACTCCCGCTCCCATAATCGTTTTGGGGTCGTTAAGTGCAAGCAGTGTGGATATTACCGTTCGTGTCTGGGTAAAAAGTGCTGATTATTGGAGTGTTTTGTATGATATCAATGAAATTGTTTATACGACATTTAATGAAGAAGGCATCGGGTTCCCTTTCCCACAACTCACTGTACATCAGGCAAAAGATTAATAAGGTATAAATTTAACTTCTTAAATAAGTGATAATGAAAAAACTAATTTGTTTATTTACTATTTTGGCATTTCTTGGAGTAGCCAACAGTATGGCTCAAGGATTGCATTTTGGTTTAAAAGCCGGTGTGCTTGGTAATAAAGCAAATGTCAGCGGTATGCGTAATCAGTTTAAGGAAGAGAGTTTGACCGGATTCCAAGTAGGACCTATGTTGCAATATCAGACAGGGTTTCATGGCATTGCTTTGGATTTTTCTTTGTTGTATGTACAACGCGGAGTGAAGCTTACCAATACTTCTAATGGGCGTAGCACTGATATCAGAACACAAAGTATTGATATTCCTATAGAGCTGAAATGGGAAATGGGGATATCAGATGATTTTGATTTATTTTTGGGAGCAGGTCCTTCTTTCTCTTTTTTGGTGGATGAGGATAATTGGGGACGTAAACTTGCTCATATTGCTGTAGATGCGATAGATAAGGATCTTTCATCTATGGGGTGGCGCTCTACTGAAGTTGGATTGAACTTGGGAGGCGGTGTGAAGATTGTGAAGCATCTGATGGTAAGCTGTTACTATAATATAGGATTGACTCAGTCTGCCAAACATAATATAGGAGGTAATAAGCATGACGTCATAGACCAGATATTTGATGGTGATGTATTTGAAAGTAAAAATAGGTACTGGCAGTTATCACTTGCTTATGTATTTTAATTTAGGCAAGTATAAACGATAGCGGTTTGGTATGTTTCTTATGGGAGTGTATCAAAAACTCAACCGGTCTATCCCATCGTCGGCTGTAGGGGTAGGGCTTGCCTGCCCGAATACACGAAGCAAACTGTTTTCGGGCGAGCGAACCTCGCCCCTACGAGCTAAACGACAGTATTATCCACGTTTTGACAACCCCAATTTTGTTTATGGGAAGATATTTAATCAACAAGTATGATAAAAAATGAAACTATATATTCTGATACAACGTTTGTTGAAAAGGCAATGGGTTCGATGTTTTGTTCTTTTCTTTATTTTGATTTCAATTATAGCAGTTATTGCAAGTTCATTTGAGGAAATGTCTGAATACAAAGTACCATTATTCGGAATAACCTATATATCTTCTTTTGTTTTTTTGGTTGAATATACAGCCCGCATTTTATCTGCCCCCGCGCTCTATCCTGATATGAAAGCAGCAAAAGCACGTCTGAAATATACATTTTCCTTCTATGGTTTTGTTGATTTTATAGCAGTGATTCCTTGTATTCTTACTTATGTATATTGGAATACAGAAGTGGTGCATATTATTATTTTGCCCTATATTTTTATTATTTTTAAATTGATACGGCATTCGCGCTCTTTCCGGGTTATCGGCAAAGCTCTTGCTTCCGTTAAGGAGGAGCTTGAGACAGCCTACACTGCCAGCTTTATTACGATTTGTTTTTCTGCCATTCTTATGTATTATATTGAAAGGAGTGCTCAACCCGAGGTTTTTGAAAACATTGGCGACGGGATTTGGTGGGCTATCATTACATTTGCAACGGTAGGGTATGGCGATATTTATCCAATTACGCCTTTGGGAAAATTATTGGGGTGCATCATTTGTTTGGTGGGAGTAGCAATGGTGGCTATTCCGACCGGTATCATCAGTTCTTCTTTTATCAATATCGTACAAAAAAAAGAGAAGAAACAAGGAGAGGACTGCAATAACGAAAGTAATAAGCAGTAAATTACTGTGATACAGTGGTATACGTGGTTAAAGTTTGTTTGTGGCGACAACGAACTTATTTCTTGTTTTTGGCAGAATAGAAGAAGGCAGTACACTTCGAGAAAAGGTTATGGCTTTTTTGAGAAAATTTTAAGTTCATCGTTGAACTAATTGGAACTTTCCGGCAAGCATTGGGTATTTCGCATTAAGACTATTTTATGTTTGTTAGTAATTGACAGTCAGAATAAAAAGAAATCCCATTTAATGCTTAATTGCTTCATAATGTGGAAAGTATATTTGGAAGAATAAGAAGAAAAAAAGTGTATCTCTTAGTAAGAGATACACTTTTCGCTGCAAATTTACACAAAGTTTTGATAATTAAAACTTTTTGAGAAGAAAAATCACAAGGCAAGTGCAAAAATATCTTTAGTCTTAAGTTTTAGGATACTCTTATGCTCACTTAAATAATTAATAATAAGTTATTTATGCGCGATTGTGTATCTCTTACTAAGAGATGCACCGAACGCAACCCTTTTTTAAGGGTTTGAAAGATGTGTATTTATTTGAAATAGAGACGATAAAAAGAGAGTACAATGGACTACCTGTTTCTACATCGCGACAAGCGCACTTTTACTTCCGAAAGGCAGAAGAATCTGCTCTTCCGGGCTGCCCGGCTTTATTGGGAGCAGAAGTATGCGGACAACGAAGTGGTTCCGAAAAGGAAAGTCGATTGTGAGCTATATAAATATGTATTGTATTATTTGGAAGTGCGCCAAGTGTTTCTTGACCCGAAGCTCTCACTGAAAAAGCTGAGTGAGATGATTGAAACGAACCAGACTTACCTGTCGAACGTGGTCAACCGCTACTTCGGTTGCCATCTGAAAGAGTTGGTGAACACGTATCGGGTGGAATATGCCAAGGAACTGCTCCGTTCGGGCAAGTGTCTGCCGGAGGAGCTGCCCCAACGCTGCGGGTTTCTGTCGCGAAGTGCGTTTTATGCTGCTTTTAAAAAGGTGACGGGTGTCTCTCCCCAACGTTATATGAAATATGGACAGAGGGAAAAGCTCTCGGAATCAACAGAATATGTATAACCTGTCTCTTATACACATCTGACGCTGCCGACGAATAGCCTTGTG
>ERZ1694964.301-NODE-301-length-25925-cov-15.446038_pt1 | contig 25925 bp, 18 predicted proteins | sample MGYA00581613_ERZ1694964 | MGnify/ENA primary metagenome ERZ1694964 (study PRJEB42213, sample SAMN07424513) | human gut metagenome | biome: ENVO:00009003; feature: ENVO:2100002; material: ENVO:00002003 | host: Homo sapiens | place: USA | collected 2015 ...
AATAATTTGTGTATGAATTAGTTGGCTGATTTTGTAATATTTAATGAATGTCCCTCCCTGGTTCGGGCAGACCAAATGCATACGTGAACCGTAGGGGCGGACACACGGGTCCGCCCCTACGAGTGGATGATATTTCTTATCTGACGGAAGCCAACAACGCCCTCATTTGCTTCAACAAATCCTCTATCGTATCCACCTTGACTACCTCTCCTTCCTTCGGATGAATCACATACCCCCTTGTATTCATATCTCCAGTCTCGATATAAAAATCAGAATCAACATGTCGGTTCGCCAGAATACCATTCCGCTGCAAAGCTTTCCGCACCATGGTATACTTATTCCCATGCCCCAGCAGACGAACTTCTTTCTCAAACTCATTGTCAATGCGGAACAGACCTGTTTCCATATCGAAAACGATTCCCTTACGGGAAAAGAAATTGCTCAGACATCCGTCTATGGACAAGTCCTCGGGAGTCCCGACAGTCACCCCATTCACCTTGTCCATCAGCCAAATCTTATCGGCTATCTGCAACGCCAGTTCCAAATCATGGGTGGAAAGAAAAATCGTCTTGTTGGTAGAACGTGACAGATGATGAAGCAGCTGCATAATCTCCACCTTGCTGGGAAAGTCAAGAAAGGCAGTGGGCTCATCCAGGAAAATCACCGGAGTTTCCTGTGCCAATGCTTTCGCAATCATTACTTTCTGACGCTCACCGTCACTCAAGGTATGCACCATCCGGTATTTCAAGTCCTCAATCCTCACCATCGCAATGGCATTCTCTACTATTTGCTTGTCCTCTTTACCCAAATTCCCCCAAAAACCGGTGTAAGGACTGCGGCCCATACCCACCAGTTCTTCTACAGTCATATTCCGCAGACTGCATTTCTCGGTCAGCACCACCCCGATGACTGTCGCCAACTGCTTATCGGTATACTCCGTCAGTTTCTTTCCCATAATTTCTATCTCTCCTCCTAGAGGCGGCTGAAAGGCGGACAAAGTACGTAATAAAGTAGACTTTCCTACTCCATTTGCTCCCAAAAGGCAAGTCAACTCCCCACTGCTGATTGTTGCATCAATATCCTTTGCTACAATCTTGGTACTTCCCTTTCCGGGATAACCTGTAGTCAAATTCCGAATATGTATAGTATCCTGTTTCATCATTACTCATTCATTTCATTACGATGCTTATTGAACAAGACCGACATCACCACCGGAGCACCTACCAAAGCCGTCACCGAGTTCACCGGAAGCGCCCCCTCGAAACCAGGCATACGGGCAATCAGGTTACACACCAATGCCAGTGACGCACCCACCAATAAAGAAGCAGGCATGAGAATACGATGGTCTGACGTGCGGAACATTCCCCGGCAAAGATGCGGAACGGCCAACCCCAGAAAAATGACAGGACCGCAATAAGCAGTGACAATAGCGACCAATACCCCCGAACAAGTAATAACCAGCAGGCGGGCACATTTTATATTCAATCCGAGATTCCGTGCGTATGCGTCTCCCAACAACAATAGATTCAATGTCTTGATTAACAGAAAGGAAAGCGGCAGCAATACCAGCATGATACAGATGAACAGAGTCATCTGATCTCCCGACACACGAGCAAAGCTCCCTAGTCCCCAAATGACGTATGCACGAATATCTTCCTCCACACTAAAGAATTTCAGCACACCGATAATCGCATTGGCAATGTAACCAATCATCACACCAATAATCAGCAAAGTAACATTACCTCTTACTTTCTGAGAAACGAAAACAATGAGCGCCATGATGGAAAGCGAACCTGCAATAGCAGCTATCGTAAGGGCAATTTCTCCCATAAAGCCCAGTTTGCTCAAAGCAATACCACCTAAACTTCCCGAAAGAAGCACCACAAAAGCAACTCCCATACTGGCTCCCGAACTGATACCCAATACCGACGGTCCGGCCAGAGGATTGTGGAAAACCGTCTGCATCTGCAGACCGCTGACAGAGAGTCCGGCTCCTGCCACCAATGCAGTAAGAGCCTGCGGCACACGGGATTTCCAAATGATGTTTTGCCAGATGACCGATTCATCTCCCGTCCCCCATAGAATATTCCATACCGAACGGAGCGGTATGGAAACCGATCCCAATACCAGATTCAAAAAGAAAAACAGAAGAATGGAAGCTGTTATCAATAACATATAAAATGCAACAGGTCGTTTCATGTAGTATCTTCATTAACTTCCGGGCTGGATTAATCAAAACTTAATAGCATAGGCTCCCCCTTTTGAAAAGAGAAAAATCAATTCCCGCCACAGAATAGACATTATTATTTCAGTAATTCATAATACCCCGGCTGATGTTCGGGCAAAAGCTGCGGATGAAACACTTTGATTAAATCCGCCAAAACCACTTCCGGTTCGGTAGGCATACTCTCATAAAAAGGTTTCTCACGCATATTGCAATAAACGACTCCCTTCTCTTTGTACGCCTTGAAATCAGCATATCGAGCGTCTTCCTCTTTTAAGACATTATAGGAGAATTCTCCTTGGTAACTATTCACGATACGCCAATAGTCGGCACCGGCCGCCTGACTGTAAACTGTTTCGAAATCAAGAGTCACTCCTCCCGAACGTTCATCATCCTTCAGAAAATAATCGGCTCCGGCATCTTTAAACAGTTGGGCAAGGAAACTCCTGCCTCCCACGGCATACCAATTTCCGCCCCGTAACTCCCCGCTGAAAACCACCGGACGTTTGACTACCTGACCGGTCAGCTCCTTCAGTTCATTGTATCTTTTCTTGATGGCAGCGAACTGCTCGTTGGCTTTGTCTTCTTTCTCCAACAACAAGCCTACGAACTTTATCCATTCGGCCTGTCCCAAAGGAGTCATCTCCTTATATCCCAAATGTGGTATCAAAGGAATCCCCACCTCTTTCAACACATCATAGCCCCCACGTTTGAAAGGAGAAATCAATATTAAATCAGGATTAACACTCATAATCACCTCATTGTCAAAGTTTCCCTCAATACCTATCTTATGAGTCTTACTTTCCTTCAAGCGCCTGTTCATCTCCTTGTTAAATAGATGGCGTGTGCTGGTAATGCCCACTACCGCATCCAGTTCTCCCAGTTTGATAAAATTGGAAAGTTGCAGGGAAGTCATACAGATAACACTCCGTATAGGAGTTTCAATCACAGTATAATCTGCAGGAATATTTTCCGCCTTCATCCCCCTCGGCACCAAAGCATAATGAAAAGACTGGCTCTCTTCATTTTGCGGGTCTTGAATATCAAGCAGGCAGATCCGGTTTGTATAGGTTACTTTGAATCCTTTAGCATACTCGGGAATAATCTTCATGACGGAAGAGTCCGCCAACGTTGCGCTTTTACTGCCAACAGAAATTTGTTTATTCGTATTTTTACAGGCAATGACTGTCAATAACAACAAGCTCAATATCCATATTTTCTTCTTCATGTTCTTTTCCTGTTTTTCACATTACAAATGTATATAGAAAAATCGAATTATTCTATACCAATGGAATAAAAAGGTCAAGTTACATTCTGATCATCCAGCTTTAACGCTTGATTCATGAAGTTCTCATATGGAAAGGTACAGAGAGTGTGTCCTTCACACAAGAGCCTCATCAACAAGATATTGCGATGCCTGTTATGTGTGAAAGCAACTTTCATCAACTTTCCAAACAATGTCTGCCCATCTCATAAGCTTCCCGCATCGCCGGCTTATCATTTATTTCTCCTGTATGCCAAACACCTGCTCCATACACAACCCCTTTGATAACCGGATTCTCCAAGCAATCTAAAAATCCTTGGAAAGTATCAATAGTACGTTCCATCAGTTTCCGGTCTCCTTCTGCAGCAGTGGCAATAAAATAAAACTCTTTGTTACCCATTTCTGTATAACGTCCGCAGCAACGGTCTATCAAAGTCTTCATTTGAGCACTCATCGTGTAGAAATAAACCGGAGTTGCCATTACTATCACATCTGCCCTTATCATTTTTTCCAATATTTCAGCAGTATCATCTTTTTGCGGACAAGGCTTATTGTAACGGCTGCATGTGCTACACCCGGTACAGCAATTTATTATTTTATCACGTAGAAATATCTTTTCCACTTCATTGCCTGACTCCATTGCTCCACGCATAAATTCGTCACACAATGTATCAGAATTTCCGCCACGACGCGGACTGGAAGATAATATCAGCACTTTCTTTGCCATAATTCGTATTTTAAGAGTTATTTTTATTTCTTTTCCAACGGCAAAGATAAACTATCCGCCAATAATTTCTGTAGATAATTTACAGATAAAATAACCTCGATTACGGATTCTTCTTTCCTCTTATCTAAAATTCGTAAATCCCTCTTGCAAATAGGGAAATTCCCCATATAAATAGTAATATTCTCTTTATAGTATCATTTTCCCCACCTATTTTTGCAGTATAAGAAAAAACAGTAAACTAAAATCAAATGGATTATGAAAACAAAGATAAGAGAATGCTTCGGTCTATTGGTATTTGTCCTAACCATGCTTAGTTTGACTTCATGCGAAGTAGAAATAGATAGCTGGTATGATAATGATGATTATAGTGAGGTATATTATAGAAAGACACATGAACTGTGCAGCCGTACATGGCAGGAAAGTTGGGAGCAAGATGGAAAATATTACACCCAGCGATTGGACTTTTATGAAAATCGGACCGGAAAAGACTATATACGAGTGGAGTATCGAGATGGCTGTGTAACTGAAGACATATATTACTTTGATTGGAATTGGGATAACAATACACAAACATGTATCCGTATGAAATACGGACCGGATGACGTCTCTTATTTTGAACGCATCTGGATGAGCGACAATACACTAAGTGGTTTGCTTGACGGTACAGAAGTTTATTTTAAAGGAAGGTATTAGGAAAAAAGAACGAGGTGGCTGTCAAAAGGCAGTCGCCTCGTTTCCATATCAGTACTTTCTTTGATAATGTAGATAAAGTTATTCGTTCTTCAGACTGAGAATGGGGTTTTCGTTGGCTATCCGCCATGACTTGATAATCACACAACCCACGATGAACGCCAATACAACGATGAATACACCTGTATAAAACAGCCAATCGGTAGTCATTACATCCCGAAACTGCGACTTCCATACCATTCCTGTATAGTGCGAAAGAACAACGCCTATCAATATGGCCGGTACAGCGATACGGATGACATCTGTTGACAACATCAGCAAAATGCCTTTCACTTCTGCCCCATTAATCTTGCGGATGGCAATTTCCTTACTCCGACGCCGTATCTCATCATTAATATAACCTACCAATCCCATCAGTGTGATGGCTAAGATAGCAATGGTTGCCAAAATGATAGAATCCCGAAAAACGCGTTCTGAATGGAAAGAACGTTCCATCTGTTTTGCATAAGAGGTAAACTGTACATTATCTTGCGGATAAAGTTTCTTCATTTCTTCGTTCAAGCGTTTGAGGTTATCATCAAACGGTTCTTTCAGCCTCACATGCATTACATTGCCACGTCCGCTGCTCCAACGAATCTCGACCGGCTCCATTTGTGCCGCATCAATAAATCTGAACCCATCCAATATACCTGTCACCGTACCATGTTCGGGTACATACTCACCTACTCCGTTATTGTCCCACTTCATGGCACGCACAAATTCTTCGTTGACCAGTATTTCTCCTTCGGCTGTCGGTGCTTTTCCCGTTTTTAACCTCATCCCTATAAAATTAAAGAACTCCCTGTCAAAGAAAGTCAGGCGCGGAGAAAAAATCATATTGCCACTATTGTCATTCACCGGATAAGGAGACGGAAATCCCAACATTCCGGCTTCTGCCGTAGCAGCCCCTTCCACGTATGGCAGGTTATGAAGCAAACTGAGTGTGTTGTCCACATGCTCATACGAATCATAAACAGACGCCAACCGTTCCATATTGTAGCCTAAATCTTTTGACATCGTATAATGGTATTGAGAAAAGACTACACACGTCATCCCGACTAAGAATGCCGTACCTGCAAATTGCACAAAAAGTAACGGATACTTCCAGCGTTTCTTGTTTTCAGTGTATTGGCGGAAAACCTGGGTAACAGGAATTGAAGAAAAGAACCGTCCCGGCATGATACCTCCTATGAAGAACAGAAACAGCACCACCAAAGCAGGAGCCCAAATGTTTTGCAAGCTAAACAGTTCTCCGACAGGTGTCTGAATCAGTTCTTCTATTTTTTCATTGAAATTGAGAATGATAAAAGCAATCAAAGCTAAAGATATACATACGATTATGGCTGTTTCCCACAAAAACATTCCGAATATGCCTCCTGTACCTGCCCCATTGCATTTGTGTACGCCAATGGCTTTGGCACGGTAAGCCAGCGAAGAGAGAGAAATAAGCACGTAATTTAATGTTGCGGTGAACAGTAATGCTATTGCAAGTATACCCATAATATAAAGCATTTTCACTGTATTCCAATTGTCGAGATGCAGTCCGCGCAATGGAGAAACCATTACCTCAATACCTTTTACTCCAAACTTTCCATAGTGGTCCATGGGCATATATTGGCTCATGATGATAGACGTTATACCTTTATTGATAATTTCCGCATCTGCTTTTGAATGCTTCAGGCGGACAAAAGCCTGATAATTGCCACCGGTGTTCCATCCCAATCCGCCTTTGTAATATTTCGTGCGATTGGCAATAGAGATAACGGCTTTCGGGCGATATAATGTGGTATTCAGAGGGATATCGGCATAAATACCTTTGACTATAAAAGGCTGATAATCTCCACCAATATTGTATAACAATGTTTTTCCTACCGCGCCATCACTTCCGAAAACCTCTTTGGCAAAGGATTCGGACAAGAATATCATATCCGGGTTAGCTAAATCAAGCGCATTGCCTTTGTATAAAGGAAGCCCCATTGTTTGAAAAAAAGCAGAATCGACCATAAGAACAGTTTCCCTATAAGCTTTATTTCCATGAGACATCTTCCCATAAGCCTCTGTTACTGTCGTAAAACTTTCCACTTGAGCGGAAAAGTGCCGGGCAATCGCAGCAGCAGTAGGATAAATGTTATTGCCATGAAGCGGCTTTCCACCATCCCACCCTGTTTTTACCACATACAGCTGTTCGTTGTCCCGGTAAAAATTATCATAGCTCAATTCGTATGCTACTTTAGCAATCAAGATAACGGATACAAGCAAACCTAAAGTAATGGATACCACTTTGACTATATTTGAACCTTTTCCACGAATGACATTTTGGATAGCATATTTCAATTGTTTCATTGCATTATGGTGTTTTATTTATGACTACTCAATACTAATTACTAATTTATTCTGATTTGATACTCTTTACCGGATTTTCATTAGCAATGCGCCACGCTCTGATTACCACACAGGCCACGACAAGAAACATTACGAACAAAGCAACTCCAATAAAATATAAAACATTATATAGATTCCAGGCATTATCGGGATAAATGCAAGTGGCACTTTCGATTTGTTCGGGCAGATTTTCAGCCTAAAGCCAGACGTTCTGCATCAGGATAACACTTCTCATAGCTTAATTCAAAAGCGATTTGCGAGAATAACAATATGCCGATAGTCAGTCCGAGTGAAAGAGAGATGAGCTTCGTCACATTACTTCCACGCCCGTGAAGAATCGTCTGGATTGCATAATATAATTGTTTCATCTGTGTTGTCTTGGGCTGTTACTCTTTGACGTTTGCTACAATGCTACCATCAAACAAATGGATAATGCGATGCGCAAAACTTGCATCGTGTTGTGAGTGAGTCACCATAACAATGCTGGTACCCTCTTTATTCAGTTCTGTCAATAAATTCATAACTTCGCTTCCGTTCTTTGAGTCCAAATTACCGGTAGGTTCGTCCGCCAAAATCAGTTTCGGATTAGTTATCACGGCACGTGCAATGGCAACACGCTGTTGCTGACCTCCCGATAACTGTTGAGGGAAATGCTTGGCACGATGACTGAGATTCATACGTTTCAATATTTCGAGGACACGCTCTTTGCGTTCACTCGCCTTAATACCCAAGTAAGTCAAAGGTAGCTCCACATTTTCAAACACATTCAGCTCATCTATCAGATTGAAGCTCTGAAAGACAAAACCTATTACTCCTTTGCGGAGTTGTGTACGCTCCTTCTCTTTCAATCCTGCCACTTCCTTGTCTATCAGCTTGTAACTTCCTTCGGTTGGGTTATCCAGCAATCCCAAGATGTTCAGCAGAGTAGATTTGCCACAACCGGAAGGTCCCATGATAGCAACAAATTCTCCTTCTTTGACTTCCATACTTACGTGGTTCAATGCTATGGTCTCCACTTCTGAAGTGCGAAACACTTTACTCAAATTCTCAATCTGTATCATATTCGTTTTTATTGTTTAATTATTCACTTTTAATACTGTTCACCGGATTATCATTTGCTATTCTCCATGTCTTTATCACCACACAACCAATGATAAAAAGTAAAGAGACAAAAGCTATCAGGATATAATAGTATATCGGAAATTCAGCCGTTTCAGAAAACTGGTCCGTCCACAAAGCTCCCAAATACCAGGCCCCCAATGTTCCGATACACACCGCAGGCATTGAAGTCCAAAATATATCTTTCGAAAGCAAAAGCAAAATAGAAGATGCCTCTGCCCCATTTACCTTACGAATGGCTATTTCCTTACTGCGACGTTGCATCTCATCATTAATATAACCAATCAATCCCATCAAGGTAACAAAAAGGATGGTTATGGTGGCCATTAGCGCAACACTTCGAAAATCGACCACAGTGCTGATTTGTAGTTCTGTTGCCCGTGTTTCAGACACAAAATTCAAATCTCCATCCGGCCAAATATTCTTCACATCTTCATTGAGTTTCTTTAAGTTCTCATCAAACGGCTCTTTCAGCTTTACTTGAATACAGCCACCAAAATCAGAACGATATTGGAATACGACCGGTTCCTCTGGTACGAAAACCGGATTGGATGAACGAAAATCTTCCGTCACTCCCACAATAGTACCCAATATTTCATCATTGTTACGAACCTGGCGACCGATAGGATTCTCTTTCCAATGCATAACTTCCAGGAACTTCCGGTTAACCACAACTTCATCCTTCTGCTTCAGGTTACGTCCTTCTTTCAATTTTATTCCCAAAAACGGAAGATAGTCTTTATCAATCTCATTGTTTCGCATGCTATATTGTTTTCCGCTTTCCGTAGTGACATGGCAACCACTCATGCCTTCATATAGGGGCAGACTGCTGCTTGCAACAGCTTCTACATAGGGCAAATTCTGGAAGGTAGAGCGTGCATTTTCAGGATTGCTGAAATAGTAATAGGTAAAGGCCATGCGTTCTGTGGTGAAACCTCGGTCTATATTGGTCATGTGATTGGATTGCACCAATACAAGCGCCAACAATGCAAAGATAAACGCCGTACCGGTAAATTGGATGAAAAGTAACGGACGCTTCCAGCTTTTCTTGCCTTCCGTATATCTGCGAAAGACCTGTGTAACCGGTATTCTTGAGAATTGCAACCCCGGCAATACACCACCCACTATGAAGATAAATAAAACGGCACAAACCGGTGCCCATAGATTCTCGTATGTAAACATGGCCCCTAAACTGGCATCCGCCATTCTTTCAAGAGGTTCTTTGAAATTGAACATCAGGAAAGCCATCAATAGGACGGAGAGAAAAACAAGAATTCCTGTTTCCCACAGAAACATTTTCAGGATTCCCCAGCCCGACGCCCCACTGCATTTGTGCACGCCAATGGTCTTGGCGCGACGGCTCAGCGAAGAAATGGAAATCAGCACATAGTTCAATGTAACAGTAAACAATAAGATACCTGCCAAGATAAGCAATACCCAAATAATGCCCATGCCATCATAATTTCTGGCCAGCCTTAAATCAGAAAAGGGAATCAGGCGAAGTGACCAAGTATAATTCTTATCCTTATCTTCCTGCGGAATATATTTTTCCAGCATTTGGTCTATACGATTATTTATCGTTTCTATGTCGGAAGGATGGCGTAAGCGAATATAAGCAAAATAACTGTCACCTCCATTCCACCCCCAATAGTCCCAGCCATATTTTCGTGTGGTAGCCATAGATATGATAACCCTCAAATCATAAAATGTAGAATTCTCAGGATAGTCTTCATAGACACCTTTTATGGTCATCGGCATGCTTTTATTCAAATTCACAACCTTGCCGACAGGATCAGTCCCGGCAAACATTTCTTGTGCCAAGCTCCGGCTGATAAACAGTATATCGGGATTATTCATTTCCGAAGCCTGCCCTTGCAATATCTTTGTTCTCATTGTCTTAAAGAAACAACTGTCGGCTATCAATACACCCGGACTGAAACGAACGTCATCCTTATAAAGAGAAGTTCCTCCCCACCAGAAATGCGTTGTTGTGGCACTTTCCACTTCTTTGGGAAAACTTTCGGCTATGGCACCGGCCATAGGGCCCATTGTCATAAAGCCGGTGTCCTTCTCTCCGTTATGATTCCATTCAATCTGCACTGCAGCCAGACATTCGGAATCCTCATAGCAAGTATCATAATTAAACTCGAAGGCTTCGCGCGCGAATATCAAGATACTGACCGTCAAACCCAGAGTCAGCGAGATAACCTTTATAAGATTAGCCCCACGCCCATGAATCAATGTCTGAATTACATAATAAAGTTCTTTCATATTTTATTTTTTGTTTCTATTCGTCCTCTTAAAGAATAATGCAGAAAACGTGCCAAAGTCACAGTCCTCTATAAATAAGAGCTTTAGTTATTTCATTCCGCCCCGATAGTGTCTAATAATTAGACAGCAGTGTATGATAATTAGACAGTAATGGTTTATTGCTATTCCAAAAAGCTTATGTCTAATAATTAGACACTGCTTAGGAGGTTAGGCGCCAAATACTTATCTTTGTTTCAAGAATAAACCAAAAGATTATAAATATGCAAGGAACCATAATTGTGGTAGACGATAATAAAGGGGTGCTTTCTGCCGTTAAGTTGCTGTTGAAGAATAGCTTTGAGCGTATCATTACCCTCACCTCACCTATCACACTGCCTGCCGTGCTGCGTGAAGAGAATGCACAGGTGGTATTGCTTGATATGAACTTCAGCAGTGGGCTTAATACCGGCAATGAAGGGCTTTACTGGTTGCACGAAATAAAAAAAATGCAACCGTCATTACCCGTCGTGCTATTTACTGCTTACGCTGATATCGATTTGGCTGTACGTGGTATAAAAGAAGGAGCCGCGGATTTTATCGTGAAACCTTGGGATAATACCCGATTGGTAGATACACTGTCAGCTACATGCCGAAACAGTTCTAAAGGAAAGAAAAAAGCAGAACTCCGCAGGGTGGTATCATCAATGTATTGGGGTGAAAGCAATGTCATGAAACAGTTGAGGACACTGATAGAGAAGGTAGCCCAAACAGATGCAAATATCCTGATTACCGGAGAGAATGGTACCGGGAAGGAAATGCTGGCACGCGAAATCCATGCGCTTTCCGAACGATGCCGGCGCAATATGGTAACGGTGGATATGGGTGCCGTTACTGAATCTTTGTTTGAAAGCGAATTGTTCGGGCATGTGAAAGGTTCGTTCACCGACGCCCATTCCGACCGGCAAGGAAAATTCGAAGCGGCTCATGAAGGTACTCTCTTTTTGGACGAAATAGGCAATTTGCCTTATCACCTGCAATCCAAGCTCCTTACTGCCATTCAACAGCGTAGTGTGGTGCGTGTGGGCAGCAATGATCCCATTCCTGTAGATATCCGTTTGATTTGCGCCACTAATTGCAATTTGGAAGAGATGGTACTCAAAGGCAGGTTTAGGGAGGATTTATTATACAGAATAAACACCATCCATATTGAAATTCCTCCTTTACATGACAGAAAAGAAGATATTATCCCCCTTGCCGAACGGTTTATCGACCGTTTCTGTAAGCAGTATGACAAAGGAAATATCATTCTTTCCTCTTCCGCAAAGGACAAGCTGCGCGAGCATCCTTGGTATGGGAATATTCGGGAACTGGAGCACGCTATTGAGAAGGCTGTCATCATTAACGAAGATGGAATATTGAATAACGAACATTTTCACTTTCCCCGTAAAGCCGGCACGCCTCCTGCCGAAGCTGCCGTCTCCACATTGGAAGAAATGGAGTTGCAGATGATTCAAAGAGCCATGGAAAAATGTAACGGAAACCTTTCGGCCGTGGCTGCCCAACTGGGAATAACGCGTCAGACCTTATATAATAAAATGAAGAAATTCGGTTTATGATGAAAAAAGTGACTACCTCTTTTATCTTCCGCCTACTTGTTGTTGTCGCATTGGCGACATCCGGTTTATGGCTGTATATGCACCACAATTGGTTATGGTTATGCCTTGTCGTTCCCTTATTCTTCGTTTCAATATATTGGTTTCATCGTCTGTATACCTATAATACAAGAAAAGTGGCATTTTTGCTTGACGCCATTGAGAATGACGACCCGGCTGTGCGATTCTATGAACATAGCCCCGACAAAGACAATTCATTGGTCAACATGATGCTGAACCGCATAGCGCGAATCTTATATAATGTAAAACAGGAAACAGCCCAACGTGAGAAGTATTACGAGCTGATTCTTGACTTCGTGGAAACAGGAATCGTTGTACTTAACAGTAAAGGTGCTGTCTATCAAAAAAATAAAAAAGCAACGCAACTATTGGGAATGGACGTATTTACACATACCAAACAACTATCCCGCATTTCAGACGAACTGAAAAAAGTGATGGAAGAAGCTCTTCCGGGAGATAAATCACAAGTACAGGTCAGTACGGAGCGCGGTACAATCAATCTGGCGCTACGCGTGTCGGGCATAAATATCAAAGAGGAAGAACTACGTATTATCGCTCTCAGCGATATCAACCGTGAATTGGACGAACGGGAGATTGATTCATGGATTCGGCTTACCCGGGTTTTAACTCACGAAATCATGAACTCCCTTACTCCCGTCACTTCGTTGAGTGAAACCTTGCTGCAATTACCGGGAGCTGAAAACGAGGAGATGCGGCAAGGATTGGAAACGATTCACACGACAGGCAAAGGACTGATAAATTTCGTCATGTCTTATCGCAAACTGACACGTCTTCCTTCACCGGAACCTTCACTGTTCTATGTACGTCCCTTCCTCGAAAGAATGATAAAACTGGCGTGTCATCAGCATCCTTGTCCTCATATCAGCATTTCCCTGCATGAAGCGAAAGACGATTTGATTGTCTTTGCCGACGAGAACCTCATTGCTCAAGTGGTGACTAACCTGCTTAAAAACGCCATTCAAGCAATTGGTGATACACCGGACGGACTAATCACCCTGAGAGCATACTGTGACGAACAGGAAAGTGTACATATCGAGATTGCTAATAATGGTCCTGTGATCGACCCCGAAGCTGCCGAACAGATTTTTATTCCTTTCTTTACCACCAAAGAAGAAGGAAGCGGAATCGGTCTGAGCTTGAGCAAACAAATTATGAGACTTAGCGGTGGCACACTGACATTGTTGCCTTATAAAGAAGACAGGCAGACTACCACATTTGCATTGGTGTTCAGTTAAACTCTTCTCTTATCAGACATGCACCGGGACAGGATATAAAGAAGGCTGTGTTCGAAGATAAAATATCCGGAACACAGCCTTCTCTTTATTCAGCCAGCAATAGAGCCGACAAACTATCTCTTAAGCTACCCTATCCAATTTCTTCATAATACAGAACATGAACAATGCCGAAATCAGACACAGAATGATAAATACGCTCCATACCTGCCACAAAGGAAGTGTGGTACCCCACAACCATGAGCCTACGGCTGTCAACATATTACCAATGGCAGTAGCTACAAACCAGCCACCCATCATCATACCTTTATATTTGGGAGGAGCCACTTTCGATACAAATGAAATACCCATCGGAGAAAGTAACAATTCACCAAAGGTAAGTACCAGATAAGTAGAAATTAACCAATTGGGAGAAACTAAAGTAGCAGTACCGTCAGCCATTGCCGTAGCTTGTTCGCCTGAACTGGGCAAACCGAAAGAACCTATAGCCATAATCAAGAAACCGACAGCAGCCACCAACATACCTAATGCAATCTTGCGTGGTGCAGAAGGTTCTTTTCCTTTTTTAGCTAAATAACTGAACAAAGCAATAGATACCGGAGTAAGAGCTACCACAAAACAGGGATTGAATTGCTGGAAAATAGGTGCGGCAACTGCTGTTGACTCAGGTAAAGTGCTGTATTTATAAATCAGTCCGCCAATGGCAGCTACAATAACCAATGCAGAAATAGCCTTTCCTTTTCCTGTCTTGCTCTGTACCAGACTGAAAAGAGCATAAACGATGAAGATACACAATAACAAGTTGGTTACATCAAAAGCCATACTTTCCAAACCGACAGAGCTTTTAGCTGTAAACTCATCAGCAAACATAGTCAATGTCAAACCATTCTGATGGAATGCCATCCAAAAGAAAATCACTACTGCAAATACCAGACAAAGTGCAATGATACGTTCCTTTGTCTCAGCTGCCGAGATTTCCTCACCACCTGTCTTCTGGCTACTCTTACCTGCATCCTTACTACCGCCTTCTACATGACGGAAAGTACTGCGGAATGTATAATAAATAGCGATGGAAAGAATCAGGGAAACGCATGCAACCGCAAAAGCGAAGTGATAAGAAGCTCCTTCACTGACTCCCAATGAATTTTGAGCATATTTCATAATTTCAACAGCAGCAGTCGGAGCAAAAAGAGCACCGATATTGATAGCCATATAGAAAATAGAAAAAGCAGAATCACGTTTAGCTGCATATTCCGGAGTATCATACAGATTTCCGACCATTACCTGCAAGTTTCCTTTAAACAAACCTGTACCGCAACTGACAAGCAGCAAAGCGCCACCCATGCCTGCAACAGCCAATGTTCCGTTACCTAACGGCAAAGAGAGAAATAAATATCCCAAAAACATGATGATGATACCGATAGTCACCATTTTGCCATAACCGAAACGGTCGGCCATAATACCGCCCAAAAAAGGAAGGAAATAAACCAATCCCAGAAAGGTACCATAAATAGCTCCTGATACCTCCGGAGAAAATCCAAAATTCGCTTTCAGGAATAATACAAAAACTGCAAGCATTGTGTAATAACCAAAGCGTTCGCCGGTATTGGCGAGAGCTAACGCATATAAGCCTTTAGGCTGTCCTTCAAACATAAGTAATAAGATTTATAATTAATAGTTAATATTGATTTTTTGCAAAGATATAACTTTTAGCCAATCTGAAAAAAAAAGAACCACGAAAGTGGCTCTTTTTGCATGATTATTCGATGAAAAGGGATGTTACTTCCGCTTTAGCTTCTTTTATAAGGTCATTGGGAGCAATTTTAATTTGTAATCCCCGTATGCCGGCACTGATATAAATAAACGGATATTCAGTGCATGTTTCATGTATATAAGTGGGAAAGTGTTTCTTCATGCCAATGGGAGAACAGCCGCCACGGATATATCCCGTCAAAGGAAGCAGTTCTTTCATCGGAATCAAGTCACATTTCTTATTGCCCGATACTTTGGCAGCCAGTTTCAAGTCTACCTCGTGTTCTCCGGGGATAACACAGACAAAATGCCCTGTTTTATCTCCGTGAAGTACCAAGGTCTTAAATACCTGCTCTATATTTTCTCCCAAACTGGCAGCTACATGAATGGCACTCAAATCATTTTCATCCACCTCATAAGGAATCAGTTCATAAGAAACCTTAGCCTTATCAAGCAGACGCGCTGCATTTGTTTTTGCTATTTTCTCTTTCATACCGAATAATCTTAATTCTTTAATTCTTCTTTGATAAATCGGGGTGTATAGCCTTTACTACTCTTAGCTACTTCTTCGGGAGTACCTGTGGATAGAAGTTGTCCTCCGCCGCGTCCCCCTTCCGGCCCCATATCTATAATATAATCCGCCAGTTTGATGACATCCAGGTTATGTTCGATAACGATAACCGTATTTCCTTTGTCCACTAATCTGTTGAGCACGGTCATCAGCACACGGATATCTTCAAAGTGCAAGCCGGTGGTAGGTTCATCCAATATATATAAAGTTTTTCCCGTATCGCGCTTGGAAAGCTCTGTTGCCAATTTCACACGCTGGCTTTCTCCACCGGACAAGGTGGTAGAAGGTTGTCCCAACTTGATATACCCCAGCCCTACTTCCTGCAAGACTTTTATTTTATTCAGAATCTGAGGTACGTTCTCAAAGAACTCCACAGCCCGGTTAATAGTCATATCCAGCACATCGGCTATGGATTTTCCCTTAAAACGCACTTCCAGCGTTTCACGGTTATAACGTTTGCCATGACATACTTCACATGGGACCAGGACATCAGGCAGGAAATTCATTTCAATTGTCTTGTAACCGTTACCGCCACAAGCTTCGCAACGTCCTCCGGTCACATTGAATGAAAAACGTCCCGGTTTATAGCCGCGTATCTTCGCTTCGGGCAGATTGACAAAAAGATTTCTTATATCCGAAAAGACTCCGGTATACGTTGCCGGATTGGAACGGGGTGTTCGTCCCAAAGGAGATTGGTCTACGTTCACCACCTTGTCTATATTTTCCAGTCCTTCTATGCTGTCGTATGCCAACGGGTCTTGCAGGGAGCGATAAAAATGCTGAGACAGGATAGGTTGCAGAGTATCATTGATCAAGGTGGATTTCCCACTGCCCGACACCCCTGTCACACAGATAAGTTTTCCCAATGGAAACTCCACATCCACATTTTTCAGGTTGTTTCCCCTCGCACCCTTCAGCCATAAGGATTTTCCGTTTCCTGCCCTTCGTTCAGATGGAATCTCCAGCTTCATCTTCCCGTTTAAATATTGCGAGGTAAGTGTCTCTGTATTAAGCATTTCCTGCGGAGTTCCGGCGAATACTACCTCACCCCCCAAACGGCCGGCTTTCGGTCCCATGTCCACTACATAATCTGCGGCCAACATCATATCCTTATCATGTTCCACCACAATGACAGAGTTGCCTGTATCCCGAAGTTTCTTCAATGAATTGATAAGTCGGAGATTGTCGCGCTGGTGAAGTCCGATACTCGGCTCATCCAATATATAGAGTACATTCACCAATTGTGAACCGATTTGAGTTGCCAAACGGATGCGCTGGCTTTCTCCTCCCGAAAGAGACACCGAGGTGCGGTTCAATGACAGATAGTCCAAGCCCACATCAAGCAAGAAACGCAAACGAGTACGAATTTCCTTTAATATCTCGCTCGCAATTCTGCGTTGTTTATCCTCTAAAAATTCATCTACCTTCATCAGCCAATCATACAACTCATTGATATCCATGCTGGCCAATTCATAGATGTTCTTATCGTGTATGCGGAAATGCAATGCCTCCCTGTTCAATCTGGCTCCCTTACATTCGGGACAGACATCGGTCTTGGCAAACTGCTCCGCCCATTTCTGAGCTGTAGCGGAAGCATCTTTTTCCTGCATCATCTGTATGTACTTCACTATTCCTTCATACGTTACAAAATAGTCGGAAGAAGTATGGATGAGGCTGCTTTTTATCTTAATCCGCTCATCGGAACCATAAAGAATTTCATCAATGGCTTCGTCTGTCAAGTCCTTGACAGGTGTCTTAATGCTGAAATCATATTTTTCAAGCAATGCTTCTATCTGCCAGAATATCATTGCATTTTTATACTTGCCCAGAGGTGCTATGGCACCTTCATAAATAGACAATTCACGATCAGGAATCACTTTGTCTACATCAATAAGGTTGACATATCCCAATCCTTTACACCGCGGACAAGCTCCTTGCGGAGAATTAAATGAAAAATTGTGGGGAGCAGGTTCTTTATAGGACAATCCTGTAACCGGACACATCAGGCGTTTGCTGTAATGGCGTACCGTTTCTGTTTCCGCATCCAATATCATAATCAGTCCATCCCCTTGCTGCATGGCAGTTGCAACACTTTGTTTCAAGCGTTTCTCATCCTTTTCATTTACAACCAGTTTATCAATGACCACCTCTATATCATGGTTCTTATAACGGTCGAGTTTCATGCCGTGAACAATCTCACGCACTTCCCCATCCACACGCACATACAAATAACCTTTCTTCCTCACCTGTTCGAAAAGTTCTTTGTAATGACCTTTACGTGTACGCACCAACGGAGCCAGCATAAAAATCTTTTTGCCTTGATAATCTTTATGAATCAGTTCAAGAATCTGTTCTTCGGTGTATTTCACCATTTTTTCTCCCGACAGATAAGAATATGCAATACCTGCACGGGCAAACAACAAGCGAAGATAGTCATACACTTCGGTTGTTGTACCTACGGTAGAACGCGGATTCTTATTCGTTGTTTTCTGCTCTATAGAAATCACCGGACTCAATCCTGTTATCTTATCTACATCAGGACGTTCCATTCCACCCAGAAAATTACGGGCATATGCAGAGAATGTTTCTATGTATCTGCGTTGTCCCTCAGCAAAGATAGTATCAAATGCCAATGAAGATTTACCGCTACCGCTAAGTCCGGTTATCACAGTCAGGCTGTTACGTGGAATTTCTACATCTATATCTTTTAAATTATGCACACGGGCACCGTATACATTAATTAATTCTTTATCTTCAATCATATATTTATGCTTTCAGCTACTTTTGGCAGGCAAATTTAATGCTTCTGGACGAAATAATTAATTAAAAAGCCTAATATTATTTGCTATTCTTTCCATATAATGTGAATAAAACAGTTTTTTTTGTACTTTTGCCCCTTAGTATAATCAACACACTACAAATGAAATTTATTCAAGCATTATATCTGGTCGCAGCTTTGTCTGTTGCTCCAGTCGGAATGATGGCTCAGACGCATTCCTCTGACAGCTATTTTCTGCACACTATTACCAAAGGGCAGAGTTTGTATTCGATAGCCAGTATGTATAACGTTACTACTGCCGATATCATTAAACTGAATCCGGGAAGCTCGGAACAAATAAAGGCCGGTGAGAGATTGAAGATTCCGCAGAAGAACGCAGGAAGCGGACAACAAACGTTTCACACCATTCAGGCCGGAGAAACTCTGTATAAGCTTACGCAGCGATATGGTGTCACTGCACAACATATATGTAAGGCCAATCCGGGACTTAGTGCGGAAAACTTCCGTATCGGACAGGTTATTGTTATCCCTGCACAAACAGAGAGCAGTGAGGAAACCATTATCAATGAAGTAAAATCGGCCGGAGCTGTTTCTTCCGCTTCCACCCCTTTAAAACCTAAATGTCGGGATATGCATCGGGTGGAAAGAAAAGAAACGATATACAGCATCAGCCGTCTATACAGCATTACGGAAGCCGAACTGATTGCAGCCAATCCCGAACTCCGTACAGAGAAACTCAAAAAAGGAAAGTTTTTGTGTATCCCCTACCCATCTGCCGGAAACAACCAAAAGGAACAGGAACAACCTGTATCGCCGGCTACTATACCGACCGACAATGAGCTCTTTGATAAGAGTAAGAAGGAAAATCCTAAGATTTCCACCATAAAAGCAGCCGTTATGCTTCCGTTCATGACCGACGGCAGCGGTAATCGTGATGAACAAATCCGCATGGTAGAGTACTATGAAGGTTTCTTGATGGCAGTAGACAGTTTGAAAGAAAAAGGTGTTTCTATTGATATATACACTTATGATACATATAATAATACCTCTTCGGTAAAATCCATTCTTGCCAAAGATGAAATGAAAAACATGAATATCATCTTCGGTCCTGCTTATCCGGAACAGGTTAAACCGGTGGCGGATTTTGCCAAGAAAAATAATATCCGCTTAGTGATTCCATTTACTTCAAAGGGTAATGAGGTGTTCAACAACCCGTCTATTTATCAGATTAATACTCCTCAATCTTATCTATATTCGGAAGTATATGAGCACTTTACCCGCAAATTTACCAATGCCAATGTAATATTCCTTGATGCAGAGGATGGCGATAAAGACAAAGCGGATTTTATTAAGGGACTGAAAGAGGAATTGAAAGGCAAGCACATACCTTTTACTGAATTAAAAGGTGAGGCCATTACTCCCGAATCATTAAAGGGGGCCATGAATGCTACTTTGGACAATGTATTTATTCCTACTTCCGGTACAAACATTGCTCTGATTAAATTATTACCGCAGTTAATTGTTACTCTGCGTGACAATCCTGATTATCGGATGCAATTATTCGGCTACCCCGAATGGCAAACGTATACTAACGACCATTTGGCTAGTTTTTATGAATTGGATACTTATTTCTATTCTTCTTTCTATACTAACAATTTATTTCCCGAAGCTATCCGATTCTCTTCTGCCTATCGCAAATGGTACAGCAAGGATATGTCGAACACATTCCCCAAATATGGAATGTTAGGATTCGACACAGGCTATTTCTTCCTGAAAGGGTTATCACAATATGGAAGCAACTTGGAAGACAAGCTGAATAAAGTGACAGTCACTCCTATTCAGACGGGATTTAAATTTGAACGCGTAAATAACTGGGGAGGCTTTATCAACCGGAAAGTGTTCTTTGTTCATTTTACGAAGAACTATGAATTGATTAAACTCGATTTTGAATAATGAAGAACTATAAATATATAGGTATATTGGTTCTGGCATGGTTATTCACTTTGCCGGCAACTGCACAATTAGGTGAAGAACGACATAATTTTGCAGTTGGAATAAATGGAGGACTGAACATGAACTCTGTTAGTTTTGATCCTAAAATCAAACAAAATACCTTGAATGGCATGGAGATGGGTGTCACCATGCGCTATATGTCCGAAAAATACTTCAAGATGATGTGTGGAGTGCAAATGGAAATCAATTACTCACAACGCGGTTGGAGTGAAAAGATTGAGGATGGCTCCGGAAATACATACAGCCGCACCATGAACTATGTTGAGATTCCTCTTTTGGCTCATCTTGCTTTCGGAAAAGACGCACTGAACCGAGGAGTAAAGTTCTTTATCAATGCAGGTCCCCAAATCGGTTTCTTTTTAAGCGATAAAGAAGAAATGAGTGATAATTGGGATACTTCCCAACGCCCCAATGGGGTAACAGAGCAATACGGTAAGGCTGTAGAAAATAAATTTGATTATGGTATTGCAGCCGGCGCCGGACTGGAATTAAGCACAGGTATCGGACACTTCTTGTTGGAAGGGCGCTATTACATGGGGTTGGGAGACTTTTATAAGAGTACAAAAAAAGATTATTTCGGTCGGTCTGCCCACTCCTATATAGGCGTAAGGGCAACTTATTTATTCGATATAACCAAATAAGGCAGGCTCATCCGAAGAAGATATTGCCTTTCGGGAAAAGGTCGCATGACACGTATATATGTGTAGGGCTACACATATATACGTGTTGCTTTATACATACGTATGTGTAGCCTCATGCGTATATACGTAAAGACCGATACATACGTATGTGTGTCCCGGTCATTTTCTTTTTAACTATTATTACGATTTCATTTGAAACTAAAAGTTAATTATTACCGTCTAATCCGATAAACAGTATTAATTGGTCTCCGACCAAGAAGACACGAAAAAAACTACATCATGAAAAAAATTGGTATTTTAATGACCGTATGCTTGTTGGCAGGTATATGCCATGCACAACAAATACGCATATCCGGTAAAGTATTGGAAGCAAGCACTAAGCAAGCGGCGATAGCAGCCAATGTGGTCCTGCAAACCAATGATTCGACTTTTGTCAACGGTGCCGCAACCGACAACAAAGGAATTTTCCGAATAGAAAAAGTGGCGGAAGGAAGTTATAAATTGGTCATCTCTGCCATCGGTTTTAAGAAAAGCGTCATTGACCTGCAAGGACTTTCCCAATCTGTCGATTTGGGTACGCTGGAACTGGAAGAAGCCTCCCAACAACTGGAAGAAGTGACGGTTTCCGCAACCAATGTGGTCAGTAAGTTCGACCGAAAATTAGTGTTTCCCAACAAGCAACAAATCACTGCTTCAAATAGCGGTGTCGATTTATTACGCAATCTGATGCTTCCACGACTGAATGTAAATCCTCTGGATGGCAGCGTTTCCCTGAATGACGGAAGTTCTGTACAACTGTGTATCAACGGACGCAAAGTGGGGAAAGAAGAAATTCAGGCACTTATCCCATCGGATATCCTCCGAATAGAATATCTGGAAGACCCCGGACTGCGCTACGGAGATGCAGGAGCGGTGGTAAACTACATTGTCCGCCGTTATGAACTTGGAGGTTCTGTCAGCACCTCGGCTCAGCAGTCGCCCTATGTGATGTGGGGAAACTATAATGTGTCGGGAAAAGTGAACTACAAGAAATCCGAATTCGGAATATGGTATGGCGCATATTCACATAAATTCGAGAATGCATGGCGCACCAATGAAGAAACGTTTGCAAAGGAAGACGGTACTTTTCTGCACCGGACGGAAGAAGGCATTCCTGATGCTACTTCGGAATACGCACAATGGGGCGGTATCAGTTATAACTTGCAGGAAGCGGATAATTATATGTTGAACGCCTCCATCGGATTTTGGAATGAAAACAAACCACGGACCGGTTTCCACAGCACACTGTATACCCGTGAATATCCCGAACTTGCCACAGAAAGACTTGACTTTGCTCACAACCGTAACAGTCGCCCCTGGTTCGACATCTATTTTCAGAAGGAACTAAAGAAGAAGCAGTTTCTGGCATTGAACGTTGTAGGAACATATATCGGCAGCCATAACCGACAAAACTATCAGGAAATTCTCGATAATGAGTTTGTTGCCGATTACTTCTCAGGTGTGCAGGGTGACAAATACTCCATCATCGCGGAAGGAATCTATGAAAAGACATTCAAGAAAAGCCGTTTCAGTTCGGGTATCAAACACACCCAGGCATATTCGGACAATGAGTATAGCGGAACGCTGAACTATAACACACAGATGAAACAAGCCGACACGTATGCCTATGCGCAATATAGCGGAAAATGGAAAAAGATGAATTATACGCTGGGGGCAGGTGTCACCCGTTCCTGGTACCAACAAATCGGACAAGAAGATTATGAAACTTACCAATTCAATCCACGTTTCAGCCTGAGTTATACATTTAATGAAGAATTTTATGCCCGCATGAATGGCAGTTTAAACAGTAATGAGCCTTCACTATCTCAGTTAAGTGCTGTAGACCAATTGATAGACTCATTGCAAATCAGACGTGGAAACCCTGATTTGAAACCATATAACAACTATCGGTTGAACCTGACATTGGGGTATAACAAGAAGAAAGTGCAGATAAATTGGTATACCAACTATCGCAATGCGCCCGATGTCATCATGGAGCAGACTTATCGTGAGAACGGGAAATTCATACGCAGCTATGCCAACCACCATCGCTTCCAGTCTTTGGAAAATGAGTTATCTGTCCGCGTGGGAATGCTTTGGGATGTACTGCAATTAAGAGGGAGTACGGGGCTGAGCCGTTATTGGAGTCACGGAACGGATTATAATCACACCTATACAAACTGGTATTACGAATTGGAGGCAACCGCCATGTATAAACGATTTATGGGATACTTCATGATACAGAGCAACCGCAACAGTTTCTTTGGCGAAAGCTTGAGCAGTGGCGAGAACTTGCATGTCCTTATGTTGCAATATCGCTTGGGCAAAGTCAATTTGGGAGCAGGAATCATCAATCCTTTTTCTGATAACTATAAGCGCGAACAGGAAAACAGGAATCGCTACGCCGGCTCCAAGGGAGCATGGCATGTGAAGGAGTCGGCTCACATGGCTTTCCTGACCTTTGCCTACAACTTCAGTTTCGGCCGCCAATATCAAAGCAAGAACAAGAAGATTAGCAATAGCGACACAGACGCCGGTGTATTATAAAAAATATGCTTTATTGTTATAAGGGGTTGTGTCAAAACTAAACCGGCCTATCCCATCGTCAGCTGTAGGGGCAGGGTTTGCCTGCCCGAAGACACAAAGCAAACTGTTTTCGGGCGAGCGGACCTCGCCCCTACGAACCAAAAGACAGCATTATCCACGTTTTTTGACACAACCCCTTATAATATTCTTCAGCCAAATGAAGGAATCGTTATCTTAAACGATCATAAGCTTTCACCAACACTTCATCTTTACCGATAGCACGGATAGCCAGCCAATTTAAAATAATAGCGACAAAAGGCAAGCATAAAGTCCACGAAGCAGAGAATGTCATGCTATCATCCTTCAACATAAAGATAAAAGTAATCAGTGTAGCATAATAACCTACCAGTAAGATAGTGCTGAAAATAGTCATACGAATCTGCAACATACGTTTCTTAAACATAAATATCGTAGTAAAAGAAAGCAATGCCGCTACTACCAGAATGACAAACATAGCCCAAGGAGCATAGTCCTTTACGCCGTCGGCAGAGACAATACACAGATTAGTAAACTTTGAGACACTGTAATCCTCAGCAATATAGGCTCCTACAGGAGTGCACATACAAACGATGAGCAGAATGGTAACTACCAATAAATAAACGGATTGAATGCGTTGTATCATAATAATAATCTTTTAATAACGGTTATACAAAAAAGAAGGCCGCTTCAGTGAAACGGCCTTTAGGGAAAGAACCTTTTATTGTAATTTCTCTTTTTCTTTGGCTGGGTTACGATAATAAACCTTACCTTCTTCGTATTCCTGGGCAGCAATCAAAGTCGGCTTCGGGAGCTTTTCGTAATAACGAGAGATTTCGATTTGCTCTCTGTTTTCAAAGACTTCTTCCAGGTTATCGTTGTATGAAGCGAACTCCTGTAACTTCTTTGAAAGGTCATTCTTCATCTCAACAGCAATCTGGTTGGCACGTTTACCAATGATAGCAACGGTTTCATATACATTGCCCGTATCCTCACACAGTTCCACCATGTTGCGGGTAATGGTATTCGACGGAGCGTTTGTCTTCTTGTAATCCATAATTTCTTATTTAGTTTTTTATTCGTTAATTTCCTTCACGTATTTCTTGGCATCCTTATAAATGTTTTCCACCTCTTTAGTATATTTACTTTCGGGGAATTCGTTCTTAAAGGCATAGTATTCATCAATGGCATCACGCATACGCTCTTCTTTCTTTTCTTCCACACTTTCCTTGGCCATATCATATTTGGCGCGCAAAAGCAGGATAGAAATATCTTCGCGCAACTTGGTATAAGGATAGTCCTTTAAAGCATTCTGAGCCGTAACGATACATGCCAGATAGTTATTTCCGGTAGTGCTATATGAACTGTTTCCCGTATAAGAACCCAAATCATAATATAATCGGGCTGCCATATAATCTTTCATCACCAACTTATCCTGTAAATCGAATATCATTTGCTGTGCTTCCTGATGACGGTTACTGGCAGGGAAATACTCCATAAACATCTGCAACTCCTGAATGGCCTTATAAGTACTGCTTTGATCCAAACGGGGCTCCGGTGTATCCAAGAATAATGCTTTTCCCGAATAAAAACGAGCCTGTTCGGTATAAGTTCCACGAGGATATGTATTATAGTATGTGGAGAAATAGTGCGACGCCGTTATAAAGTCACCCTGGTTATAATATGTCATTCCTAACATATAAAGGGATTCTTCAGCTTTATCGGTTCCTTTCAAAATAGTTATCAACTCTTCCAGAATTGCCGCAGCTTTTGTGTTCTGCCCCTTGCCAAAGTAACTTTTGGCTGCTTCGTACTTATATTCGTAGTCCGTGCTTTTTAGAACTTTGTTGTACTCTCCGCATGATGTTAATACACTGCCGGAGACAAGAGCTATAATGATATATTTTTTCCTGTCTCTTATACACATCTCCGAGCCCACGAGACGGA
>ERZ1694964.368-NODE-368-length-23118-cov-18.400685_pt1 | contig 23118 bp, 16 predicted proteins | sample MGYA00581613_ERZ1694964 | MGnify/ENA primary metagenome ERZ1694964 (study PRJEB42213, sample SAMN07424513) | human gut metagenome | biome: ENVO:00009003; feature: ENVO:2100002; material: ENVO:00002003 | host: Homo sapiens | place: USA | collected 2015 ...
ATTTATGATTTATCTATTCAGTAATTTCTTACTTTACTACTTTGAATTACTTATTATTTGACTTCCTCGAAAATAAACCATACTGATAATCAGTGATTTAATATTCTATGGTACAAATATGAATGATAATTGCTGAGGTTTAAACTAACAAAAAACAAACCAAATATAGATGCTCATAGCTCCATAGTTCGTTTTCAGTAAAAATGGATAACTATCTGAAAAAATTAAGCATAGCTTATACAAACATAAACTTATCCATGATAACAGCCTTTCATGTATAACTCGACAAAGCATTCGTCAAATGTTAAAAAACAGCCCAAACGCAAAGATTTCCAAGATATAGTTCTTTAGTCTCAACAACTTTCTTTATTTTTGTAGTCAATATTTGACAATTCTATCAAGAAAAAGTCTATTGGTTTAATCTAACCTCTGATCAATAACATTGGAAGATAACACCAAACAGCCTCCAACGGCTGACGCTTCATTGTATAATGGGCAACCTACTGACACAGGTCCATCGTGTCCAAGTGCAAGACTTACCTCTTGTACGCCCTCCATCTCAAAGAACAAAGGTGGGGTTTCGGTAGAGAATGTGCCATTTGAAAACAAGCAATGGTTTGTTCTGCGCGTTTCGTATGGGCGTATTATTAAGGCAAAAGCATTGGTAGAAGCTAAAGGACTCGAATGTTATGTTCCTTTACGATATAAAGAGGTAAGAAAGAAAGGAAAGAAGCGAATCATCACAGAGCCTCTTCTCCCGTCATTTCTCTTTGTTCATGCCTCAGCAGAACAAGTTGATTCACTTTTGCAAAACAAAAGCATCAAGCCTATTGAAAATATAGCTTTGTTGAGTTACTATTACGACCATACCTCACATTGTGAAAAATCGCCGACCAAGAATCCTCCACTTGTCATTTCGGACTCCGTTATGGATAATTTCATTCGCTTAACCTCCATACATAATCCTCACATCATCCCTGTTACTTCGGATAATATCAAATATAAGTTAGGGGATGAAGTTGTGATAACAGATGGAGAGTTTAAGGATATACGTGGTAGGGTGGCAAGAATTGTGGGACAGCAGAGGGTTTTAGTAGAACTCTTTGATGGATGTTTGGTGGCAACGGCGTATGTGCCAAAGAATGCGATGAAACCGTATGTAGAACATTAAATCAACATAATATCTATGACCGAAAAAACGAAAAATATACTTAGTCTTAATCATACAGAGGCAATGGATTTCTTTTTGAAATCAGAGCAATATCATGGATTTGAACTTCCAGAATATTTTGTATTCGATGATTTGCTCCAAAATGTCAAGAACGCAGTTGGCGAAACACCCTATAAGGAGTGTTTGCAAGAGGGCATGTCGCCAGAGCAATTACCAGATGTAAACCTTGACATTTTGCTAAACAAGGATGGTCGCTATGCTGTTCGTCCTATTATTCTTGCAAATCCATTCCTTTATTATTTCCTTGTCAGGGAAATTTGCAATGAACAGTCATGGACTGTCGTAAAGCAAATTTTTGAAACGTTCACCGTGCCACATATTACATCTTGCGCATTGCCTGTCATACCTAAAACGAAAGAGCCATTTCATAAGTCTACAACTATACTCAACTGGTGGAATACGCTTGAACAGCGAAGCATAGAGCTGTCCTTGGATTATCGTTATATGTTCGTTACGGATATCACCAACTGTTATGGTTCGGTGAATCCACAAGCATTTGATTGGGCATTTTCATTCAAAGATACAGAGTTCGAACAGAAAACAAAAAATCCGATAGCTAAGAACATCCAAAAGTTTCTCCGTGCCTTCCAACAAGGGCGCAATATTGGCATTCCACAGGGAAGTGCCATATTTGACTTTATCGGTGAGATAATCCTTGGCTATTCTGACCTGTTACTCCATGAAGCGATAAGAAAAGAAGGCATTAAGGCTAAATATGAGATAATCCGTTATCGTGATGACTATCGTATCTTCTGTAATGATAAGGATGTTCTTGAAAAGATTTCATATACACTGCAACACGTGTTGGAGAGTCTGAACTTCCGGATGAACAGCAAGAAAACCAAGATTAGCGAGAGCATTATTACAGATGCTATCAAATCTGACAAACTTGCATACATCTATAATACACCTATATTCAATAAGAAGGGGTGTGACTTTGACAGTTTCGAGAAACACCTACTCTACATCCTCATGTTTGCTCGCCAATATCCCGATAGCGGTTCCATCAGAACCATGCTCTCGGATATTGACAAACGCATGGAGGATTGGCTAAAGCCTTATGAAGAGGAGGTTACAACCATACCTATTCTTGAAGATGATGAACCTAAAACCGAAAAGATAACCAAACAACGCCGTCTTGTTGGTGGCAGTGTGCGAGCCATGTCGGCAGTATGCGCCCAGATAGCTTTAGAGAATGTTGGCTGTTGTCATTATGCTTTACGGGTTCTCAGTAGAATGGTCGATTCTCTTAAAGACGAAAAAGAGAAGAGCGCAATCATAAATCTCGTATATTCCAAGCTTTGCAATCAGCCTAACTCCGACTACAACCAGCTATGGCTCCAGAACATGACATATCAGAAGGACAAGAAGAATAACTCATCACCATATAAGATGCGCTTGTGCCGTTTAGTTGCTGGTGATAAGGATGTGGAATTGTGGAATAACAAGTGGATAAAGCAAAATTTTGTTAAATCCTTAACACTTACTTACATTTGTGACGCAGAGCGTTTGAAAAAAGTAACTCCTATTATTACTTTCCGGGAGACAACTGCATACTACGAACTATAGTATCGTAGTTTGCTTTCATTAAACAACGACTTTAAAATAAGATTTACTTAAAATATAATTTACATTATATGCCTAAATACAAAACAATAGAAGATCTAAAAAGGTTATCTGTTCTTGATTTTGAAGATTTCTTAAAGCATTATTGGAAAACTGAGGAGTTTACATTTGTCGCAACTTTTGTATCTGAAAAAAAAGAGACGAACAAAAGGTCTGGGCGTTTTAAAAACTTTAGGAAAAAAGGAGAAAACATTTACCTAAAATATCCATTGTCAACTTTTTTCGTAAGTTACAATGTTCCAGCGAACAAGCCATTAGAAGAGGGGGACTATTTAGTACCTTGTCAAGTAATAAAGTCCCCTTCCCCCAATTATCCTTTCTGCCTTCAAATAAAGCTGAAATCCATACAGAAAATAGAAAGTACAAATAAAAAAACAGCCATTGCCACCGTGAAGTTTGGAAATAACTCACAAATACTAAAAAAAGATACTCGATACATTGATTTATGTAGACCAAAGCCAATGGGCTGGGGAACGAAACAACTTTCTTATTTAGTCGGTTTTTATGATGGTGAGCATAAATCATTTTCGAAAATCTGGACTAGTAATTTTCGAAAAATTGAAAAGTATCCAAACAGTGAAATCCCAGTATGCCCATTGGCTGTTTCTTCAGAAGAACTTATTTCTGAACAAATATATTCCTTTAAATGGGAATTCAGCAATCTTTCAGACAACATTTATGATATTATTGTAGCAAAGGACTCTCAATTCCAGCATATTGATGCTAAGCAGCTGATAGAAACCCTTTACAAAGATTCAATGTATAATGAATCTAGAGAAAAGGACATGACCGTGTCAGCAGTAGAGACGATAAAAAAACAAGTGTCAGGCCAAGACCCATGTACTTTTCTTTATGAGTTGCTACAAAATGCGAATGACGATCCAGACGGAGATTTTGTCGAAGTTGAGATTCGCTTGACTAAGAATATGCTCGTTTTCCGTCATACGGGCAAGCAATTTACAGCTCCAAATGTTTTGGGAATTTGTGGAGTTGGAGATGGTGGAAAAGCTGATAATAAAGAGGCTATAGGCTATAAAGGAATCGGTTTCAAAAATGTATTTATACGCAATAGCTATGTTTACATCCAAACTGGTGACTATTCTTTCTCATTTGATGAAAAAAATGTTGGCGAGAGTTTTATGACAACGCCAAAGTGGGAAGAGGAAGTCCAATTAGATAGCGAAGTTAGAAGTATCTTGGCTCAAGATAAGGACAAATATCATGTTAATATATTTATGAAGCCACGAACCAAGAAAGCTTTATTTGAAGAAGAAAACAACTATAAATCACTTCTTCATAAAGCTTTTGATGACATCAAGCAGATACTTTTCATTTCTCATATAAACAAAGTCTCTGTAATGATTGAAGGTGAAGATACGTTCGTTTGCAGTCGTGATACAAATGGGGCGAGTTGGGCGTTTTCTAAAAAATACCCGGATTCTATCTCACCAAATCTAAGAGCTCGCATCAATGAAAGATTGAAAGAGGATACAAATCGCTTGCCTGCAAAAATGGAAAACAAGCAAGAGACATTTGCATCTTTCGCTTGTCAGACGGAGGATAATTATATAGTCGTGAACGAAAAAGAAACTCATATTTATTGTGGTCTTAAGGCTGAAAAAGCCAAATGGGGATTTCCATTTGAGATGAACACTGATATGGTTCCTACTGGTGCAAGAGACGACATTGAGAGTGGGGAATTTTGGAATGAAGAATGGGCTAATATAGCAGGTGCTCTGTTCTTTGAATGGCTGAATGATTTAATTGATGATGAGGAATATAACCTTTCATCAATCTTCAGACTTGTACCGAATTTTGAATTATGTAAGGAACAGCATGTTTCATATACAAAGTTCATTGACAATTTCCAAAATGGATTTGAAAATAAACTAAAAGAGAAAGTACTTATACCTGTAGAAGGAGAAAAGAAAAATATTCTATCGGATACAATACTTGATACAACAGGCTTTACATCATCAGAAATTATTACTGATGAAGACTTTTATAAAGTAACAGGTTATGTCATTAGTCTCCCTGCAAATGAATTACGTGGCAATGCCGACTTTGAAAAGGTACAAAAAAGATACTTGGAGCAATTCCAAAAGCAAGAACAGATATTCACAAAGGAGAATCTGCTATCTCTTTGTGACAATTCAAATTTTCAGAAATGGCTTCAGAAAACAGAGCATAATAATGCTTTCTTATCATTTTTAATAAATAAAGAATGGCTTTCTGATTTCAACAAAAAAGCAATATTTTTGGGCGAGAATAAAAGTTTGTATACTGCTGATCAAATATTCTTTAATATAGATCAATATAAAGATGATATTGCAGCATTCATACATCATGTCCCGTATTTGTCACTTGCTACACGTAGCTATTTTAACGATAAAGAAAAAAGTTTAAAAGAGATTGAATCTACTTTAAAGGTATTTGACCCGAAAACTTTTGTCGATGAAGTACTTTTGGCTGATGAAAACATTGAGCAGACTAAAGCGAGATTGAATTGCAAAACCACTTCACTACATTTCTACCACTTTTTGGCAACAAATGTAAAGTTCTCTCAAGCTTACAAAAAACTACCATATATCAATGACAAGGATAAAGTTGTCTTATCATTTGACACTGACTTTATCTTTGTGGATAATGAAGAAGGTAAGTTGCAAACCAATGCCAAATGGTTAGAAGGTATACCTTTCTCTTTTATTTCTGCTGACTACGGGGAAGATGTGCTCAATTACTTCAAGGATTCCCCTACAGAAGGAAGCAGTGGAGTTTTAACTTCAACTTTTGGTGTGCTTGACTATGATAAATCCATCATTATTGAGCGCGTCATACTTAGCGAAAAGTACGCTGTGACGATTAATGGAAACCAGCAAAAAGACAAAGATACTCATAAAAATTTTATCTCATTCTGCTATGCAAATAAAGACGCTTTTAATACTGATAGTCTCAAACAATATTCTATAAAAGTAAATGAAAAGAATGAAGATGGACAGACTCGCTATGAACTTACAGAGGCCAACATATTCTTCGGAACTCCGTCATACGATGCGGCATTAGAGCATCCTTGGATGGGTACAGATTGGATATTCAGTCTTAGTAAAGACTTATTATCCGCAGAAATATCAACTGATATTGAACAACTTAAAAAGTTCTATGAAGACAAATTCGGAGTAAAAGAGCTTACTGACCAGCTCTTCTACGATGAAATCATATCCAAGAATATAGATGCTATATTAAAATCAACTTCAAAGCCAACAACAGAAAGCATAGGCAATGAGAACCTTTCAGAAACTGCCATAAGCGCAATAATAAAAGCAAAAAAATGCAATTTTGATTTTGTTGATTATCTCAATGATAATATAGACATCGTTTTCAAAGATAATGACTTTACGAAATTCAACAAATTAACATTGATTGATTATAACGGAGAATTTATCACAAACGACTCCGTAATATTCTTTTACAATGAGGTTTTGCTCAACTTTATATCAAAAGAATGGTTGCCTTCTAATATCGTAAACATGTGCAGCAAGAACTATGGACTTTCAATAGCTCTTAAGAAAATGCAGGTAGACCAAAATCCTCGTATACAAAACTATGATTTTGCGACACTATACAATCTTGTTATTGTACCAAATTTGGCAGCTATAAATAGGTATCTTGATGACAAGATTGTGAATTTAGATTTTCATAATTCTATTATAGCGAATATCGGGGCTATTAAACCCGATGACAGGAATAAAATTTCTAAAGCCAAAGTATTTATTCGTGGTAAAGATAAACCAGTAGAGCCTGCTTCGGGGCATAAGATTGTATCAAAGACAGTAGAAGAACTTGTAAAATTATCTTTAGTAGATTATGGCGAGCTTGATTTGCTTGACCAAGATTATCATGCAAATGAGCATACTGATTATTGGCATGAAGCACTTTGTAATGAATCCTTCTCTATTAAGAATTTCCAGAATTGGTTAATCTGCAACAAAGAGGCTATCACAACGAAACTTCAAAATAAGACTTTAAATATTAAGTTTTGGCGATGGGCTAAAAAGAATCTAAAGGAGAATGTTTCTTGTTTATCTGGACTTCCAATTTTTGTAAAAGGAGATAATGCTCCACGTGTACTTTCTGGAGAAATATATTTTTCCGATGAATATCTGGATACTTCCATAGAAAGTCTTGTTACAGTAGTGGCTCCAAATGCACCAATCCTTACCTCTGACTATATTAGTTTGGATGAAAAAAAGAAAGATTGGGTTGATTTTTGGACTCAATTGGGCGTACAAGAAAATGAGGTAGAGGTTCTTGAGAATGTTATTAGAACTCGTTTGTCTACTACAAAAGTCGTAAACTTAGTAGACCTTATATATAAGAACCGTACACTTTTGGAACCCAGATTCAATAACAATTTAATAGGGAATCTTGCTGATATTCAGTTAGTCGGGACAGATTGCCAATATCGTGCTGCAAAGGACTGTACTTTCGTATTGTATACAAATGAAGAACCATTTGCATACATAAGTATACCTAATCGTGTAGGTTCATCGCAAGCTGGTGTAAATAGCTTTATTGGTGAAATTATTCAAAAGCATAATGAAATACACTATATTACAGATTTGACAAAATGGCGTCAAGAGAAAATTGAGGTTTATCTTGCACTTCAAAATGAGAATAAACAAGGTAAAGTTCACATGGCCTTAATAAAAGACCTTGCATTTCTGATAAATGCTAATCAAGACAGCTTGTCTACGTTGCCCAAAATAAACGATATCCATTTGTTGGATAGAGACAATGCTTATAAACCATGTAAGGCTTTGACCGAAGGCTCTAAATACCACCCATTCTTCGATTTTGAAGCATGTGGCATAACAATGGATTACATAAGTGATAGCTATCTTTCTTGTGGCGAATCAGTTATTAAATTATTCAACTACTTAAAAGTTCATCATAACTTAGAAGAAAGTGATCTCTCTTATTTATGTAACTATACAACAGCTTGTTATTTTTGGAAGAACTATCTTGGTGCAAATGACACAAGAAGTAGAGACAAAAACATAAAGCATGCAATGAACTTTATAAAACCCTCAAAAAATCCATTTAATGGACTTGCATGTGTGCCAACATTAGAAGGTAATGTTGTAAAGGCCGAAAGCCTTTATAGTCTACATATCAGAGATAAAGTTGCATTACTTACAGATGGCGAAAAACTATTGCCATTGGATATTGTTGCAGAAGGTGTACTTGTTGATGAAAATTCAGCAAGTAAAGAAAGCATATGCTTTATGGACAAGTTGTCATTCAAAAACATGTTGAGTGTGCAACATTGTTTCGACGCTCTTTGCAACATACCAGCAGATATCCAAACTACCAAAGAAAAAGAATTACGCAAAGAACTCGTTAAGTGGATTATTAGCCAAAAGGACGATATTGGTACAAAATTGGCAGAATATCGCGCGAACGAGAATGCTCTTTGGTATAATGGAATAACACAAAAGCAACATGTTTCAAAACTGTATGCACTTAATCCCAAAGACAATCTAGAACAATACTTTGGCAATAATGCAAAAATTATTGATGCTAGTTATGTCGCAAATAAAGATAAGCAGCAAGACGCTTTTGCTGCTCTTGGTATTAAAGTTATATCACAAACTGACGTAGCCACAGTCCCTTCTGCTGATAAGAAGCCGGCTTATAATAGTAATAGTATTAAGAAAGATCTTAAGTTTTATACACTTATTATTTCTGGTATTGAGAATTCTGAATCATGGAAGGACAGTTATGAAGAGTATTGTAGCAAAGTAGACAAAATGACATTTTGGACATGTTCTGCTATTGAAAAAAAATACGAACTGGATGGTAGCATTGTAAAGAAACTAAGTGGTTTCTATCATGAAGACGGAAATGACGAATTCTATTATAAAGGCGACCTAAATAGTCCACTTGTATTTCTTGATTATGTCAAAGGGGTAAAAAAATATCTCGGTCTTAAAGCTGATATAGAGATTATTAAAAATGTCATGTTTGATAGGCAGGCTGCTTGTGATTTGGTTAAGAAGGAATATGGACGTTTGCTTTCAGACGAAGAGTTCGTTGAAGAAGTAAGGAAGACCATTCCTAAGTTTAATCATGAAGATGTAGTGGAGTCTACTACAAAACCAACTATAACAGAGCCTATAACTGGGTCTACAAATCCGAAAAAAACGGAGCCCGTTAATCCGCCAAAAGTTGTGGAAAAGCCGAAAGAGCAAGAAGCAAACAAAGAAAATTCAGAAAATGCTGTCCATATAGGTAAAGCAGATTCCAACCCATTATCACAGCAAGAACAAATAGACACCCAACTTGAAGCGCAAAAATACCTTCTCTCTATTAAACCTATGTGGAAATTTCCCGATAATTTTGCAGAAGTAGATGAGGACGGAAAGCCATATAGTTTCTCAACATTCCATATTACAGACGAAGAAGGAAATAACAGGGATATTGTGTTGAAGAGCTATAAACGTAATAATGCTCCTTTCTCAATAAATCCAGAAGAATGGGATTCCATCATGGAGCATAAAGCAAAAATACTCATTTACAGAGGAAAAGACATTGTTGAAATAGAGAAGGAAGACTTGGTAAAGAATCAGAATAGTATTGTTCTTAGGTTCAGTACGGAGAACTTGGATGTAGAAGACAGAATATCCCAGTTTTCCGATATCCTTCACTACTTCAAACAGATTCATTTTGATTTTGAAAGTTTTAATATTTCAAAGCGTGCGAAATCTATCGTTGGAATCACTAACAAAAATCAAGGAATACAAACTGATGGTAGTGACGATGACATCTAAAAAAATAAGAAAATGAAATACATCAGAAAACAATATCAAGACTTTCTCTCTACAGAAATAGAAACCCAAGTTAATGGCTACGAGCAAATCGTAAACACTAAAGCAATGGTTTTAAAGGATCGTGGAGATGTATTTGTAGGAATGTTCATAAAGATTAATGAGCAAGGATTTGCGATATTCAAAGTCCGCCAGTCTGATAAAATGCCTCGTAAAAATTCTTTTTGGACGGCAGTTTATTACATTGATCCTATGTCAAAGTTTAGGCAATGGGGAGATTATTCTTGGCTAGAACTTCGAGAGAAATATCAGAAAGATTTTTCTGATGCTTATTGCTGTTGGCTATCAAAATCCGAAGATAAAGAGTTTTGTTTGGTGGGGTTTAAAAATATAACTGTTGAATTTGCTCAATTATTAACACCAAACTCTATCGTTGCCTTTGGACCAAATGATCCCCCTCTTCAATATCTGAAAAATTTGCTAACATACACGGAATTAGCATCTACAGACCTCATTTTGGATGCAGAGTTGAATACCCATATGTGGAATCCAAGTCCAATTGAGGCTAATGATGGTTCTAACAATTTACTATTAGAGAAATTGAACGATTCTTGTCATCTCATTATACAAGGACCTCCAGGAACAGGCAAGACATATCGTATGGCTAATATCGTCAAACATCTTTTAGATGAAAACAAAAGTGTTCTTGTGACTGCTCTGACTAATCAGGCATTGATGGAACTTGCCGCAAAGGATGCTCTTGAAGACTATATAAAAAGAGGACGCGTTTCTAAAACGAGCCTAACTATTGATGAGTCTCGACAACTTAATCTAAAGAAAGTCAATGAGAACAAATGTAACCCTATTAAAGGAGAACTGACACTTGCATCTTTTTATGTGTCGAGTGGATGGGCATCAGAGGAATCGGCCTTTGACTATGTAATAATGGATGAAGCAAGTCAGGCTTTATATCCGATGATTGCTATTTCATTTAAACTTGGGGGTAAAGTGATATGGGTAGGTGATCAAAAGCAACTTTCGCCTATAGTACTAACAAATGAAGATATAATTAATGGAAACAACTGGAATAGTATCGTCAATGGTTTCAATACTCTTTGTTATAGTTCTGATTATAAATCCTTTCTTTTAAAGGATACATTTCGTTTAACAAAAAGAGGAGCTGAATGCACAGGCGTATTTTATGACAACTTGCTTAATTCCGTATCAGAATATCAAACCATTCCGGTAAACATAAGCTGGTTAAAAAACAATGGTGGTCCTGTTATGGAATATCTGTCACTTCCTGTTGGTGAAAAATCTCCAAAGATAGCTATCAACGTAATACTATCCAAAGTAAAAAGCATTCTTGCTGTTTCGCCCAAGGCTTCTATTGCCGTATTGTGTAAATTTAAAGATTCAATTCGTGCATTGCAAAAAGTGTTTGTATTGGGCTTGGCTGTAAAGGAACTTCCTGATAATATAAAGATAGAAACAGTTGATCGTGTTCAAGGTCTTACTATTGATTACTGTTTTTTTCTTATTCCGAATGTATCTACAAGATATTCTTTGCAAAGTGAATTATTTAATGTAGCAACATCTCGTGCTCGTTATTGTACAATTATTATTGCAGACAAACTGCTTTTAAAAGAAAATATGAACGAAGATGTTCGTAAGTATCTATTAAAAGCTTCGGACGACTCTTATGTATCGTTTGCAAGAACTATTTCATCAGGTTCTATCACCTTAACTGTAAAGGATAAAATAGACCTATCGAAATATGAAAGGAAAAGAACGGAGTTAGTTGATGGAAAAGAAAATATCTACATTATAGATACAAATGTTTTTGTAAATTGTCCTGATATTATCAACAAAATTGGTAAGAAGTACAAAATAATAATACCATCTACAGTTCTTGAAGAATTGGATAAGCTAAAGATAAAAGATGGTATTGACAAAATCGCACTTAGCAAAGCTGCTAAGAATATTTCATTGGCATTTACGCAACAGTATTCTTGCATGGAAGATGCCAATGTTGCTCTCCTTCCAAATGGTTTTGATAGGAAAAATCCAGATTGCAAAATTTTATCAGTAGCTCTTAAACACTCTGAAGAGAATCCAATACTCCTCACATCAGACAATATGTTAGCTGCAAGAGCAAAAGGATTAGGCATAACTACCTTAACTCTTAAAGAATTTTTAAGACGATAATCTTTATCTTATCCATAACATCAGAATAATATGAACATAGCAGAACAAATACGTTTAAAACTCCAATTGAAGGAGAACTCCGAATTGGAATTTAAATCAGCTGCGGGTGGTTTCCCTAAAGCTGAATTTTGGCGTTCTTTCTCAGCCTTGGCCAATACCAATGGTGGAACGATTGTACTGGGAGTGAAAGAAAAAAATCATAAGTTCACACCAGATGGTCTTTCTGAAGAACTTATTGCAAAATACAGAAAACAGTTTTGGGATGATGCACACAATAAGTCGTGTGTGAACATTCCGTTGTTGGTAGAGAGTGACATCGAAGAAATAAAGACTGACGGAGGGCAATATCTACTTGCCTTTAGAATTCCTCGTGCACAATATGACTTGCGCCCCATCCACCTTACACTTACCCCGTTTGGACATACTTATAAGCGTAGGGATGAGGGGGACTATCTCTGCAGTGATGATGAAATAAAGCAAATGTACTCGGATGCCAATAACATGAGGGCGTCAGCAGACTCCCGAATTTTAAGAGGCTATTCCATTGATGACATTGACATACCTACTCTGCACCAATATCGTCGTGCGTACGATATTAAACATGAAAACCATCCTTGGACAGAGCTTGATGACAAAAAGTTTTTGGAAATCATAGGTGCCTATCGCAAAGATAGAGCCACATCAACGGAAGGATTCACTGTTGCTGGCATGCTGATGTTTGGCAAGACTAACAGTATTACAGACCCAGAGTGCTGCCAAGAGTTTTTCCCAGACTATCGTGAGCATTTGAGTGACAACCTTCAGGTACGTTGGACAAATCGTATATATCCCGATGGGACATGGGAAGCCAACCTTTATCAGTTTTTCACTCGTGTCTTACCTTTATTGCAACACGCTTTGCCTGTGCCTTTCAGTCTTGACAACAATCAGATGAGGAATAATACAACCACGGCTCATGTAGCTTTGCGTGAGGCTTTTGCCAACAGTTTGATTCATGCAGCATATACGGTAAGGGGCAATATTGTGATTGACAGATACTTCGACCGTATTGTTTTGTCAAATCCTGGTACAATGCTTATCAGCATGGAAGAATACTATGAAGGAGGACATAGTGTATGCAGAAACCCTGTAATCCAAAAGATGTTTGTATTCTTGGGAATTGGTGAGAAAGGAGGAACTGGCGCTGATGTTATTGCAAAAGGATGGAAGGATAATGGTTGGAGCATACCAACAGTTGAAGAAAAGAGTAATCCTGATAGAATAGAAACTTGCCTAAAACTGGAGGGAAATATTAATAGAACTACGGAAACTCCTGTTGATACTACGAAAACAACTACGGAAACTTCTGCTGATACTACGGATACAACTACGGAAACTCCTTCTGTAACTACGGAAACTATTCTAAAAATAATCAGCAATAATCCTAAGGTTACGGCAAAAGGGATAGCATCCGTATGCGGCATAACAGAAGATGGAGTTGCTTATCATATCAAGAAATTAAAACAAAGCGGTAGGATAATTCGCATTGGAGGCTCACGTAATGGAGGCGAATGGAAGGTTGTTGAATAATTCTTTTCTAAAATGTTTAAGTCAAATTTAAAATTGGAATTATAATGTTATTAGGAAACAAGATAAGGTCTCTTAGAGACGAACAAGGAATACTGCAACGCCAAGTGGCTGCATGTTTAGAAATTGATACTCCAATGTTTAGTAAGATAGAACGTGGAGATAGGCGAGCGAAGAGAAGCCAAGTACCTCAACTGGCTGAATACTTTCATGTGGATGAGAAAGAGCTGCTCACCTTGTGGCTGGCAGACAGAATATTGGATGCCATAGAAGGCGAAAAAGAATTGCAGTTTCGTGCTATTGAAGTAGCAAAACGCGAATTAACAAAGGCTGATTTATAAAGGTTATATCAGTTCTTATCAACAAGACGATAGGTTTGTCCAGTTTGGATACCCCTATCGTCTTGTTATTTTGTAAGGTTTCAATGTTCTAAGCTCCTATAAGTCGTGAAGAATGAATCCGAGTGGATAAGTGAATCCAACTCTTGATAATTCCTCTTTCTCTTTTCATCCATGACAATCTTCTTGTAGAAAATTCGGTTAGTTCTGTCAAGATCCATAACCCAATTTTGATATAGAGATGAAAAGAGAACACAGGCGATAATGCCAAGAATGACAAGATACCATTGGAGCAATCTCCATTTGTCAGTCCTTTGTTTGAATCTGTTCCACCTGTAGAGCCACCACGATTTCAACGTAGGTGGAGGAGATGTTTTAGGACTTGTGATGGTTTGCAAAGCATCGCCCCATATCTTCAAAATGGCATGTGCTTTTTCTACAGATTCATCCTCGTTAATGATTTTCATGCCGATGTAACGGATTGTCCGTTGGATTTCTAACGAATATTGTGGAGCCCATTTTGCTACTTGCTCAATGGTCATTAAGCCTTGCGCTTTTCGCTTTTGCAGATACACGTTGCGTTTGCACTCTCTTTCTTTTTCGTCTTTTTCCAAGTATTTTTCAATTTCTTCAACATACAGTTCAATGAAGATAGTCCCAAGGCGTTTGAGGGTCTTATCCGATAAAAGTTCTGCAGAATCAGACATAGCGTTAAAGTAACTATCCATTTCTTCGTGAACAGCACTTTTTATCTCGTCATAAGGAAAGGAGGCTGCTGATGTACTTGCAACAGGCGTTATTGGTGCGACCTCCTCTTTCGCTGCCAACTTCGCCAATAGATTTTCGATATTACTAAGTCTATGTTCTGTTGCGACATTATTGTTTTTAATGACAGACAAGTCATCAAGTACATCCTCTAACTGTTCGTTTGATTTAGCCATATTGTTGATGTTTATAAGTTTGATTAACGCCTGCCTCTTCCGAAGCTGCGACTTCTACTGCTATATTTTTTCTTGTATTTGTCATCATCTCCCCAACCAAGTTTAGAAGACGTGCCTCCACCACCTGCAGATATGGCAGGTTGATATGGAGGAAAGAGAATGGCTCCAAGGGAAGTGAGTCCTACTTGAATCGCTCCTTTGCCTATATTGGAAACGTCATCTGCTGCTTGGTACAATTCATCAAAGAAGTCTTGTTCCAAAGTCTGTTCGTTGCCACACATCTGCGGGGCATCATACATTCTTGCTTGGGCTTGCCTGGGGAAACGTAAATCGAAATCAGGGAACACTCTGTCTATATCTCTTACCTCGTAGGCATTATGGGTGTCGTACCATTCTTGCCGAGCATCGTCATACATGTCTCTTGCCTGTTCATGGACAATAGCAATAGGGTTGCCAAGTTTCTTACAGATACATGCAAGAGTGAGCGATGAATCCAATTGCTTGCCACTATAAGAGATGTCATGTTTCATCTTGACGCTGATATGTTCTTTAGCAAGAGTAAACGATATTCCTTCGATGTCATTGGTCTGAGTATTATATCGGAAGCGCAAACGGATTCCTGCTTTTGACAATTCATTCTCAAATTCTTTCCAACTTCGAGAGACTTGCAACGATTCGTTTACTCGATGCAACATCTGATAACGAATGGCATCCATTGAGCGAAGTCTTCGTTCTTTGATAAATTCTTTTCCTCTTGCGATATATAAGCCATATTGCACTGTTAATTCCTTACATACTTTTATATTCTTATCTTTCTCATACGAGTCTTTGGTGCATTTGCCTTTAAAGTTTACTCGATTTACCATGATATGAACATGTGGGTGCTCTTTGTCGAAATGACGGAATGCGACAAATTGATTGTCGTCATATCCCATGTGTTTCAAGTAATCGTTGACTATTTGCTCTAACAGATTGTCATTGATGTGTAGTGCATCATGGGATGAAAACGACATGATAAAGTGCCCTACATGTTTCTTGGTTCGAGCACTCAGACCTGCCTGCATCACGAAACTATCTGTTATGGTTTGGTTATTCGTAAGATTGACTCCGTCGCTTGAAGCAACCAGTGTCGCATTTTTGCGTGGGTCGTTGATGTAGTTGATGAGCCCTCCGAATGATGCTCCATGAAGAATTTTACCATACATACGCTGTAGTGTTTTGTAGTTTAACTTTGATTTTCTGATTCGTCATTGTCTTCTTTCTCTTTGATTTTGAGACGAGCTTGATGGAGAATAGCATTGACTCCATCAAGGGCTTCGTTGGCTTTGTCTGCAATGGTCATAAGCCCTGTTTGGTGAGCAAGTTTGACCAAGGTGTTGATGTTCGTTCCAAGATTATTCAAGTCTCTTATCTCTTTCATCAACTCCTTCGAAACCGGTTGGCGCACGATGGCATGAAGTGCGCCTTCACGAATGTAGGTACTTATGGGCATCTCTCCAGCCTTGCGTTTGATACGGACAAACTGTTTTGGTGTGAAACGAACTGGTATGGGCTTGCCATACTTTTCCTCTTCAGGGAGAGGCTTGCGCCCTCCTGGATTGTTGATAACATGTTTTGCCATTTATCTCTTATTCTTTTTGATTTCAGTTCTTGAGGTGCAAGTTTCTCAATAGGTATTGACCTTTGCCATATACTTGATAGGCAAAGGCAATAGCATAATCGGGTATACCGATTGGAATAGTTTTCGTATATCGAAAACACAAACTTGCTCCCGAAAGAACTTAATAATTTGCTAACGCATGTTTTTGACCATAGTGAAACATTTATCGCTTGGAGCTATAATGTTGCCTTGTATTAACTGTTTCCACCTTTCTCTTGCAGAGGTATTCATTCAAGTCCTTATCTCCTGCATATTCGTCTGAAGCATCAATCGTCTGGCTTCTGCAATTTGCTTTGAGTTGCAAGGTTGCATTACGTCCTGCTTCATCATTATCCAAATGACAATAGATGCAGTTGTACTTGTCCAAGATATCAATACACTTAGGAACATTGATTACAGAGTTCAACACAACGGCATCACAATCTCCATGCAACACAACATAAGATAGGAAGTCTATGAAACCTTCAAATACATGGCAGACTTCGTTACCTTGTGATATTACGGAAATATCCTTTGGAGAGATGCAACCTTTGAAATAAGAATTGCGAATTTCGTAACCACCCGAGCGATTTGGAAAGCCCAATGCAAAATAGTTTCTGCCATGACTACGATAATGAACTTCCTTACAATACCGTTTTGCCACATTCCAAGTTATCCCTCTTTGTACAACATATTTGTACAGGGCATAATGGTTCAGCTCCTCAGTTTCTATATTGGTAAAAGCTATGCCATCTGCCGTCTTCGTTTCTTGTATTTGTTGAACAGGATTGGCAATCGTTAAGTTCCGAAGATAATCTTGAAAGTTGTTTGTATGAAACAACAGCTCTATTAAGGTTTTAACTCCACCACCTTTACCCAATCCGAAATCGTACCAAACATTTTTATTGATGTCCACCTTGAATGATGCGGTTTTCTCATCATGCAATGGAGACAAATACCACCAGTTTGCCCCTTTCTTTGCTGTAGGCTGATAATGGTGACTTGCAAGAAAGTCAATTATCTGTATATGCTTATTGTCGAATGTATTCATCGTTAATTTGTTGTTGAGTTGTTGAATTGTTGAGGTAGGATGATGAAAAGAGAAAATCGTTGAGCTATTGTTGACCATATTGTTGAGCCGTAAATGCTTATGCCACAATGTATATGTTCTTCTTTTCATCATTTCAACAAATCAACAGAGATTATATGTTTAATGATTCTATGAACTCCTTAGTCACAGTATAATAACGTCCCACCCGACTCACTGCACCAAATTTTGTTGGCTTAGAGTAGTCGTATTGGTATGTCGTATATGAAAGTGCATTTGGAGCCGGCTTCAAACGCCATAACTCCTTCACTACTTTGCGAATATGCCACAATTCCACCTTTACCCCATTAATCGAAAGCAATGGCAGCAGGTCTTGCGGAATAAATGATACCTTGTCCACTTTCTGACATTCCATAATGCTGCGCAATAACTCTACGAGATCAATCTCCGTATGGTTGCGGTTGCATTGCATGATGCGTTCCAAAGCATCCGTATGAATAAGCGTAGGATTGAACCACATACGACTCTCTTTAGTGCTATATAGTGCCCGATGTTGCAAATAATACAAGAAAGCTGGAATTTGCGCTTTCAACTTCTGCAAGAAGTTCGTATCATCACTTTCCAACGGCATTATCTTGCGCACCCAATAACGTGTCTCTCCTGTATCAATGATAACTGGGAAAAGCTCATTATTGGAGCACAAAACGAACTTGGCGAAGAAATTCACTTCTTGTCTGTCCTTACCTTTGGCTTCAACCTTGTATGTCTGTGCTGTGCTCAAATTCTTTAGGCGTTCTGAGTCTTCTCGTCGGCATAGCAGCACCTCGTCAACAACAATTAGAAGCTTACCTGCCCAATCCGCATTAAATTGGCTTCGGAAGTCCTCATTGGTATTGAAAGTTACATTGTCTTCAAACACCGCCTTGAGAAAATTCAAGAAAGTAGTCTTGCCTGTATTTCGCTCTTCTGATACCAATAGTAATATTGGTAACTTCTGCGTAGGTTTGGCATAGAGCAACTGCATGTAATCCATCCCTAACTCAAATTGTTCACCAAAGATATGGTGTATCAGTTTCATAATGTCGGGAAACTCTCCTTCTGATGGTATGTGGTCAATGGGCTCATACAAATTGTAGAAACCGCCAATCTCTTTATGATAATCGGTATGGCTGGGAACAGTACAGAAACCGTCATATTTCCGAATAGGTGGCGTATTATTCTTACCATAATCCTGTCGGATAGTGCCAAAACTCCATGGGATGCGACGCAATGTGCAAGTACCATTAGCTAATGGTTGTTGGGCAATCTTGTACAGACAAGTACCCACTCTGATATATTCTTCTTTATTTCCTTCCATAACGCTTGTTGTTTATAAAAGCCATGGCTTCGTTCTCCAAATCTGTTTCCGATTTTCTATAAGTACCGCTTTTCAGCCATTCTTCTATTTCTGCCTTGTTAAAAATGATATTCTTTCCTTTCTTATGAAATGGTATTTTTCTTGCACTCGTCCAACCATAGATGGTCTGTTCTGCCGGGTGAGTAGGCAAAAACTCTATGAGATCAGCTACATTGAACCATTGCTGTTCTTCACTCTTCTTTGGTGGTATCAGTTTGTCCACCTTATCACCCAACTCATAAAGTTTGGCATACATGACAGCCAACATCTGAGGCATGTCATTAAACGTGATGTTTTCTTGTTGCATATTTATCAATATTTGTTTCTGTGTGCAAAGGTACATCTACGTTTGTGTGGTAATACGTGGGGCTTTGTGGGGATATAAAAATGACAGATGCGCTATTCGCTTGATAATAAGTGAATAACGCATCTGCCAATAGTTAAACAATGTAAGTTTTGTGGAAAAGCGTGGAATGGTGGGGATATCTACACTTAGTAACTCCTTTTTATGGATTCATCTATTATTTCTTTGTATTCTTTGTTCTTTTCCGAAACTCCAACACTAAGGAAATCTTTATGATGTTTGTCGTAATACTCTGGAGATATATCGCATAGTTCCAACATGCTTTCTATCCAATGTCTTGGGGAATCAGACAAAGCAATGGTGTGTGAAACAGCAAACAACATATAGCAAATACGTTGTTTTTGTCGAGGCAGTGGATGGACTTTGGCTTTATCTAATTTGAGATTCAAAAAATTGATGAAGTCGCTTGCGGGCATGTGCTTGAACTGCTTGCCATTACAAGTCTGATAAACCCCAACACAAACGCCAAGATTGACAATATCCCTCAACTGAGCTATTTCTTTCAGTATTAAAGAATTATCAATCATGTCTATATCTCCTTCTCCAAGTGTTCTCCATTTTTTAGGATGACATCTACTAATTTTGATATTTTACGAATCAGCAACTCTAGAAATTGCATCTCAAAGTAATGCACCTGTCCACACTTCAATTGCTCCTGCCTATATATGCCATATAGTTCTTCTCCATGCCTATGCGCTTCATCGTATGCCAACTTTATATTGTCGCACTGTGCATCCAATGTTTTGAACTCCTCTGAATTTAAATCCATCATATCAAGCCTGTTGCTTTCAGTTTGATACTTTCTCCATAGATTCGTTGCTTTATTCTTGGCAACATCCCATCTTTCTTTATAGTCCTTCAAATGCGATTGTTCCATATTTATGAAATCCAATGCGTTCCAAGCACTCAAATCAAGAGAGACAAACTTATCCACCTCCTTCTTTAAGCCTATAGCGCTTTCATAGAGGGATTTTCCGTCTTGACGTGCCAAATTCTCAACATCATCAATGATGCCGTTGGTGTTCTGATAATCGTGATAGAATTGTGCTATCACACAAGCATCGGCAAATGTAATGTCTGATACATTTGTTCGTGATGCTATGATATGGTTTACTCTTTGTAAACACTTGATTATTTCTTCAATTATGTTTGCCATATATAATATAGGTGAATATGTTACTTGATAGCAGCCAAGTCTATCTTGATTGCATCGGCTGCATTCTCTTTCTTTTCATCTACCACTTTTGTGTATCTCTGCGTTGTACGAACATTGGTGTGTCCCAACATCTTACTCACCGTGAAAAGGTCGGTACCGTTGCTTAGTTGGAGCGTAGCATAAGTATGGCGGAAGCAATGGAAAGTGATATGCTTAGTGATTCCTGATGCTTCAATCCATCTTGCCAAGGGTTTGGAAATCCAGGATGGGGCAGGAAGACCTTCAAATACTAATTGGTCAGGATGCCCGGGTTCTCCACATAGATCATACGCTTGCTCAGAAATAGGCATGTACTCAACGCCCTTTGTCTTCTTTTGGTCGAAGTTGATGCGATAGTGAGTACCTTCCTTTGTCAACTCTTTCCATGTCATTTTCATAATGTCACAATGTCGAAGACCTGTTAAAGCAGAGAAAAGGGCTGCACGTTTGATAGTGGCATTATCGCATGGGGTACAAACCAATCGGTTAAGTTCCTCTAAGGTAAGATGCTCCCTTCTTGCCTCTTTCTCTTTTATACCTTTTATCTTAGCTGCAATATCAGATACAAAATATCCATCAACAAACGCTTGCTTTAATCCAGCCTTGAATATTGCGAAATAAGTGGAAGCCGTATTTTGTGAGATTGTACCTTTCTTGTTGCCCCCTTGTGGAGCATCCAACAGGAACAACCTAAAATCCTCAACCAGCTTTGTGTCTATGTTGGCAAAGATCATAGGCTGATTGTCGGTAAAGATGAGCATAAGTGCATATACACGATTCCAATTTACGATAATAGAGTCAGAACTATTCCTGTGCCGAATATCTATTATACTCTTGAAATATGTAATAAAATCGCATTGCGATTTCTCTTTCTGTTCCAATAAGGAGGCTTCTGATTCAGAGTAAAGTCCTGCGGTATCGTATTCCTTTTGTCTAATAGCCCTGACCTTGTCTGCATAGATGCATGATTCTTGGTCAAGCTCCGACTTGCAAAGGATAACACCATTGACATCGCGTTTCGGCTTATACGTTACACTTCCGTCGGAAGCTGTTCTTGCCGTTCTGCTTTTGTCCCATATCGGAGTGGTTATAGTACGGTTGACATACTCGCGCACTCGCTGTGGCTTGCCACCGTTTTTGCAGATAACTGGATATGACTCTATGTAAAGATACCATTCCTTACGAAACTCTGCCTTGCGAAGTTTCACGGAAACACGGGTGTGGGATAGAGATTTCTTCATAGGGATGCTTATTTATAGAGGTTGTCTATTTCCTTCTTGGGCACATATACGAAATTGCCGATTTGCCGAGTCGGAATTGAAAACTTTCTGATTTGAAGATAGAGTGTACTATCATTCATGTGATATTTCTCACACGCTTGCTGTATCGTATAGCAATCCTTTGGTTCCAAACTATACAGCTTGGGAATGGGCTTGGGCTGCTTCTTAAGCAAGCTCTTCCTTAGAGGGTACATCTCCATAAGCGTTTCTTTACTTACCCGTGTTTGACGTTGCCCGACATTCACACTTGGAATAACACCCTTGCGTATTAAACGATAAAGCGTTTCCTTGCTGATGCCAAACATGGAATATGCTTCAGGTACAGTTATGTATTCCTGGTCTTTCGGGATAGCTTTGGCTATAGCATCCAAACGTTCATTTCTTTTCTCTTCATCTTTTCTGCGTTTAAATGCAACTTTAGAACATCTTGGTGAGCAATACCAAGACGTGATAGTCTTTGCGACGAATGGCTCACCGCAAATCTTGCATTTCCTTGTTATCTCAAACTTTGCTGCACCCATACAGTTCTGTTTTATTATTACTATTGTTATTAAGTGTCACATTATCTACCAATAAGCGTTGGTACAAATATGGTGCAAATATAAAGCAAATATCCGAATATAACAAAAGAAATACAAAGTTTAACTAAAAAGAAAATCCGCATAACTCATTGAGCTATGCGGATTTATCTATCTATACCTTTCGGTAGTTATCAATACTTACTTAACCTCCTCGAAGTCAGCATCCTGAATATCTTCTTTATTATTAGAAGAACCCTGATTAGCCTGTTGTCCTGCACCTGCACCCGGACCGGCCTGAGCGCCACCTTGTGCACCACTCTGAGCATACATTTCAGCGCTGGCAGCCTGGAATGCTGTATTCAGTTCAGCCATGGCAGTATCAATAGCAGACAAATCCTGTGCCTTATGAGCATCTTTCAGTTTCTGAAGAGCAGCTTCAATCGGAGCTTTCTTATCAGCCGGCAACTTGTCGCCTAATTCCTTCAACTGATTTTCAGTAGAGAAAATCATGGAGTCAGCTTGATTCAATTTGTCAATCTTTTCACGTTCCTTCTTGTCTGCTTCTGCATTAGCTTCAGCTTCGGCTTTCATCTTTTCGATTTCTTCCTTGCTCAAACCAGAGGAGGCTTCGATACGGATAGCTTGTTCCTTGCCGGTAGCTTTATCCTTGGCAGATACTTTCAAGATACCATTGGCGTCGATATCGAATGTCACCTCAATCTGAGGAACACCACGGCGGGCAGGAGCGATGCCTGTCAGGTTAAACTGACCGATTGACTTGTTTTGTGCGGCCATCGGACGTTCACCCTGAAGTACGTGGATAGTCACTTCAGTCTGGTTGTCGGCAGCTGTAGAGAAGGTTTCGCTTTTACGTGCCGGGATGGTAGTGTTTGCATCAATCAACTTAGTCATTACACCACCCAATGTTTCGATACCCA
>ERZ1694964.406-NODE-406-length-21467-cov-14.484915_pt1 | contig 21467 bp, 19 predicted proteins | sample MGYA00581613_ERZ1694964 | MGnify/ENA primary metagenome ERZ1694964 (study PRJEB42213, sample SAMN07424513) | human gut metagenome | biome: ENVO:00009003; feature: ENVO:2100002; material: ENVO:00002003 | host: Homo sapiens | place: USA | collected 2015 ...
AGCAAAGATAGCTAATTTTAAAACTTACCAACCAGATATTTCCGCTGAGCCAAAATTTCAGGAGGCATATTTCGAGAGGGATAGTCAAACTAGCCAAAAACCTAGGAATCACCAATCGTGTTATGTTCTATTCTGCGCAAAAAACGTTTGCCCGGTTTGCTTCTGTCGTTTGGTGCACTCAGTTTCACGATACGAAGTACCGGATCACTCCCGTGTCGTGCGTTTTTATCTGGTATAATGGTATCTCATAGAAAGCACATATACTATCACTATATCATCATGCACCGAATAGATGATACGATGTTCAGAATTAATCCGCCGCGACCAATATCCGGCTAATTCATATTTTAATGGCTCCGGCTTGCCGATTCCTGTATATGGGTGCTCCGCAATATCTTTCAGCAAATCGGTTATCTTTTTCATGATAGCCTTATTACCGGATTTCTTCCAATATTCACGGTCTTTTTCCGCTTGTTCAAGAAAGACTATTTCCATAGCTCGTCAATGTCTACAACTTTTCCTTTTCTGTCCTTAATATCCTTTTCTCCCTTACGTATTATATCCATCATAGCAGGGGATTTCATGATATATTCGGTTTCCTTGATTGAGTTATATTCCTCTAATGAAATGACGACAACGCTATCATTGCCGGCACGATGCACCAATAATGGCTCACTATCATTAATTACTCCATCGAGATAGGATTTTAAATTGTTCCTCAATTCAGAATAGTTTGCTGTTCTCATAATCTCTTATTTTTTGTAGTTTAGTACAAATATAGGTACTTATAATTGTACTTGCAAATTATTTATCCATTTTCTTGTAATGCGCATCATAAAAATCAAATAATTTATTTGTTTTTCAAATAAATATAGTATATTGCACTCAAAGCGTATGAAGATGTACACTACTGAACTTGTCGTAAGAACTCATTGCTTTAGAATGTTTTTAAGTTCTACGGAATAGTCTGCTGGCATACGTTTGCTACGCAGGCTATTTTTTTTAAATCTTAAATTCATTGTACAATGGACGGAAAACAACAAGTTTTGTTGAGATTGAAACCGAAAAGAAGGCATTCGGGTTCAATAAAAAGGAGTTAATGAGTGTTGCTGCCAAGATTGCCGACAATCTAACCTTCGCAGATGATGTCTCCGATGAGGATGTAAAGCATAAGCCTATACTTGCTGAATACATTGAAACGGAGAGTGGAAAGAAGTCTAACAGCCCCCAACTTCTTGCAGCGTTGGCGATGTACAGAAAAACGAACTCTATTCTGATTGTAGCTAAATTGGATAGGCTGTCAAGAAATGTCTAAAGGATGTAGGTTTAGATTACACAAGTCAAGAGGTTACTTGTCAGAGCAGGGTTGATGTCGTGAAGTCGCTTTAAGAGGCAGGACAAATTTAGAGCAAGGTCAATCTTATATACCTCAATCCGAATTTGTCCTACCTAAAAAACAGCCGGAGAAATAATGGCAGTCTTTATAAATAGACAAGCCAAGGCATTATTGTCATTATCAATAGCATTAAAAATAAAATATAGAGCAATATTTGTAGTATATGGTTCGGGCATTTCTTTTTAACAAAAGCCGATACTATATTTATGTGTAACAAAAAATGAATGGTAAGCAGAATGACCAAAACAATTCCTGCCCACAAATGAATTTCGCCCCAATCATGCCTTCCCAAGCCCAACAATTGTGAACGCCATGGAGTAACACCTTGAAATTTGACAGCATGGCGAGAAGGAATGACTATTTCCAATATGAAGCCACTTATACTTACCAATGCCATTGCTATCAACATAACAAAGTCTATGACAATGTTAAGTAGCATTTTGTTCTTTATAAACATCATTCTTTATGATTGTTGTCCGTGACATTCATGATGGTGTTCATGGGATGAGCAGCCTACTCCCGAATCAGTAAGTTTCCCGTTTAAGTAGTCGGTAGCGACATCCAAAATATTACCGGAACACCCTCTTATAACTTTGATGTGGTGGGTTGTAAGTACATTTAAAGCACCTTGCCCCATATTCCCTGCCAACATGATGCTGACTCCCATGTTTTCTAATTCTCCTGCGATATTGGATTTACATCCGCATCCTTGTGGGGAAGGAATAGTCTCGCTGCTTAGAATCTGATTGTCTTGCCCTACTGTCAAGATTGTGTAATACTCACAGTGACCGAAATGGTTGTCAACTACATTCTCTTTTGTCGGAATTGCAATTTTCATCATAATCTCATTCTTATTAATGTTAATATTACTAATGCTTATGTCGTTGGAGTGGCAGATGGGACATTCCATTTTGCGGATTTTAAGTGTAGGATTGATATTATTGAATACCAAACCGCATACTCCGCAACGGAACCATTCACTATCAGTGTACGCTACTCCACCTTCTATCATTATAACAACACCACGAACCAGTGCTTGGGCAATCTTCTGACGCGCGCTGGTATATATTCGGCTAAGAGTCGGACGTGATACTCCCATTGAAACAGATGCCTCTTGTTGAGTCTTCATTTCATAATCACATAACCGTATTGCTTCATACTCTTCAAAATGCAAGAATATAGTATCCTTGCGACTACTGTTTGAAGCTATAGGTTTAAAGCCTGCAACAGAAGGCATGTTATTGACTTTACGGATGTTTTTTGGACGTGGTGACATTAAATATTTATTGTTTTGACTGCAAAGATAATGAACAAATGTTCATAACGCAACAGTAAATCGTTTTTTAACACAACAGATAAAGAGTTATATATATCAAGAAAATAGCTCTCTTGCTGTTTCAGTATGCAGGAAATTCAGTTGGATTTTGTACACAATGAAATCATTCGTCATTATAATGAAGTGGATGCATCAGGAGCTCCGGATTCACTTCAGAATGCACAGAAAAAGTTTTCTCTCTTTGTGATTATATGTTTCTATATGATGTTTTTCATCTATATTTTCTGTATTGTGCGAACTATCTTTTTGCCTATTTTGTTGCATTACCAGTATTAAACCTTAAAATTGAAAAGATATGGATAAGGAAGAAAAGAAGAAAAAGACGGAGCAAAAGGATGAACTGATGGAAAATGACCGGCGCTATCCTGTTGAACAAGTGTCCAATACCGGTGAACCCACCAAGAAGGAAGTGAAGGCGGCGGTAAAAGAATTGAATCCGGACCTGAACAGTCTGGGCAGTAGAGGATAATTTAAAACTGAAAAGGAAATGGATATAGCCGAAAAAATTGAAGATGCCAAGCAGTCGGACGCATTGTTGCTGATTGTATTCTATACAGACTGGTCGCCTCATTATGAATGGATTGAGCCGTTACTTCATGAATTTGAAACGCCGGTCAATATTATCAGAGTAAATATGGAGGGCGACAAGAAAGTGGCCGATGCCTATAACATAGAAACAGCTCCCGGTTTCGTACTTCAGCGAAAAGACAGAATACTGTGGAAAAAGACAGGAGAGGTGTTTCCCGGAGAATTGAAGGATGTGATTGAAATGTTCAAGAATTGATGCCCGAATATCAGTATAGGTTAAAAAAGTTCCGTTACTATGAAGTAGCGGGATTTTTTTTCTTGTAGGCGGTTTTGTACAATGAAAAACATATCGTACCTTTGCACGATAATTGATTAAAATTAAAGAATATATGTTCAGAAGTCATACTTGCGGAGAGTTGCGACTCTCCGATGCAGGCAAAAGTGTAACGTTGGCCGGCTGGGTACAGCGTGCACGTAAAATGGGAGGAATGACCTTCGTCGACCTTCGTGACCGTTATGGTATTACTCAGCTGGTGTTCAATACGGAAGTGAATGCCGAACTTTGTGAACGCGCTAACCATTTGGGGCGTGAATTTGTGATTCAGGTGACCGGTGAAGTGAATGAGCGTTCAAATAAGAATACGAATATTCCTACCGGCGAAATAGAAATTATCGTATCGGAGCTGAACGTTCTTAACAGTGCACTTACTCCTCCTTTCACTATTGAAGACAATAGTGACGGTGGCGATGATATTCGCATGAAATACCGCTATCTGGATTTGCGACGCAGTTGTGTCCGTCAGAATTTGGAATTACGCCATAGAATGACGATGGAAGTACGCCGCTATTTGGACAGCAAAGGTTTTCTTGAGATAGAAACACCCATGTTGGTCGGTTCTACTCCTGAAGGGGCTCGTGACTTTGTGGTTCCTTCACGCATGAATCCGGGACAGTTCTATGCATTGCCTCAGTCACCGCAGACATTGAAACAGTTATTGATGGTATCAGGTATGGACCGCTATTTCCAGATTGTGAAATGTTTTCGTGATGAAGACCTCCGTGCCGACCGTCAGCCTGAATTTACTCAGATAGACTGTGAGATGAGCTTTGTGGAGCAGGAAGATATCATTTCTACCTTTGAAGGAATGGCCAAACATTTATTCAAGGAATTGCGTGGTGTTGAGCTTACCGAACCGTTTATCCGTATGCCGTGGGCAGATGCTATGAAATATTACGGTAGCGATAAACCTGATTTGCGTTTCGGAATGAAATTTGTGGAACTGATGGATATTCTGAAAGGCCACGGCTTTTCTGTATTCGATGATGCTGCATATATTGGTGGTATTTGTGCAGAGGGTGCTGCCGTTTATACCCGTAAACAGCTTGACCAGTTGACCGATTTCGTCAAGAGACCGCAAATTGGCGCAAAAGGTATGGTATATGCTCGCGTAGAAGCTGATGGAAATGTAAAATCAAGCGTAGATAAATTCTATTCACAAGAAGTGCTGCAGCAAATGAAAGAAGCTTTCGGAGCTAAGCCGGGTGATTTGATTCTGATTCTGAGTGGTGACGATGCCATGAAGACTCGTAAACAGTTGTGCGAACTTCGTTTGGAAATGGGACGTCAATTAGGTTTGCGTGATAAGAATAAGTTTGCTTGTCTGTGGGTTATTGACTTCCCGATGTTTGAGTGGAGCGAAGAAGAAAACCGCTTGATGGCAATGCACCATCCGTTTACTCATCCGAAAGATGAAGATATTCCTTTGTTGGATACAGATCCGGCAGCCGTTCGTGCAGATGCATACGATATGGTTGTGAATGGTGTAGAAGTAGGAGGGGGATCTATTCGTATCCATGACTCTCAGTTGCAGGCCAAGATGTTCGAGATTCTGGGCTTTACACCCGAAAAGGCACAAGAGCAGTTTGGCTTCCTGATGAATGCATTTAAATATGGTGCTCCTCCTCATGGTGGTTTGGCATACGGTCTCGACCGTTGGGTATCTCTGTTTGCCGGCCTTGACAGTATCCGTGACTGCATTGCGTTCCCGAAGAATAACAGTGGGCGTGATGTGATGCTGGATGCTCCTGCTGCTTTGGATCAAAAACAGTTGGATGAGTTGAATCTGGTTATCGATATCAAAGAATAAAGTGATAGATACATAAAAGGGAGTGTGCCAAAACTACGGCCTATCCCATCGTCAGCTGTAGGGGCAGGGTTTGCCTGCCCGAAGACACAAAGCAAACTGTTTTCGGGCGAGCGAAAACCTCGCCCCTACGACTAAATGATGGCATTATCCACGTTTTGACACAACTCCTTTTTTATATTGCCTTTCGATAAGTCTTACCAAGTTGTTCCCTGAAATACTCCGCTTTCATTGTAAGGGACCAAATAACCGTTCATGGTCAACGTATTTCCGGAGAAGTTCGGGTTGATGGTTACACTGGCCTGATTGGTACCACCGGTTAACACGATAGAGACTGTGGCTGATACGGCAATACCGTTAATGCCGTAGTTGTAATAAATATTGCCATCCTTGTCCTGGCGCATACTTATACCGTTTACGCTTCCTTGTACAGTGACACCGCCCAAACCGTTCGGGCTCCAGTTATACACAAAGTTAGTGAAGGCGGTCTGAATAACTCCTTGTCCGTCGTTTACCTCCACATAGTTGGTGTTTGAGGACACAAAACGCATAATACCGTTACGGAATACTACGTTATCAGCTTCCAAAACAAAGGAACCGTTTTTCAAGGCATCGATAGCTTTCATGAAAGACACGGAATCTTGCTGTGCTTCCAAGGCCTTCTTTTCCTTACGTTCTTTTTTCCATGCTTCGCGTTTGGCATCTTCTCTTTGTTTTCTGGTTTGTGCATTTGTTACTCCGCTGAAGCAAACAAGTAACAATGCTGCTAAGAATAATACTTTTTTCATAATTAAAGCTGTTTTGTTAATCAATATATCTTTTAGATAATCTGATAACAAAACAGCTTCAATCGCAATTTGTTTAACGAATATGTGAATTTATATAACAATAACGTTTCTACTGTTTTTCTACTTATTCATCTTTTAGTCAACAAATCGTTTGGTCAATTTGTCAAATTCGTCTATTCTGCGGTCTCTGAGGAATGGCCACCAGCGGCGAACTTCTTCGCTTCGTGTAATGTCTACCTCCGTTACTATATTTTCCTCTTTCATGTTGTCGGCTTGTGCCAGTATTTCACCTTGAGGACCTGCTACAAAGCTATTTCCCCAAAACCGGATTCCGTTTGTTTGTTTCGAAGGGTCAGGCTCATGCCCTACGCGATTGACGGCTATTACAGGTAATCCGTTGGCTACGGCATGTCCTCGTTGGGAAATTACCCATGCTTCCAGTTGGCGAGCTTTTTCTTCCGGGGTATCTGTGCTTTCCCAACCGATAGCAGTGGGATAGATAAGAATTTCGGCACCTTTCAAGGTCATCAGACGCGCTCCTTCAGGATACCATTGATCCCAGCAAACTTGTACACCCAATTTTCCTATTGAAGTTTGAATAGGTTCGAAACCTAAATCCCCCGGAGTGAAATAGAATTTTTCATAATATGCCGGATCGTCCGGAATATGCATTTTTCTATACTTCCCGGCAATACTTCCGTCTTTATCGAATACAACGGCCGTGTTATGGTAAAGTCCCGGAGCACGTTTCTCAAATAAGGAAGTGACCAGTACGATACCATTGGCGGATGCAATTCCACTATAGAATTCGGTGGAAGGACCGGGAATCGTTTCTGCCAGGTCAAACAGAGAGGTATTTTCTGTCTGACAGAAATAAAGCGTATTGTGCAATTCCTGCAACACCACTAGCTCTGCGCCCTTGGATGCCACATCTTCTATACTGTGTTTCAGTTTATCCATGTTTTCAGCCGTATTGCCTGTACAAGACTGCTGAATGAGTCCTACTTTAATTGTTCTTCTCATATTATATACGTCTATATTAATATACACCTTCAGGATATTGCATGGTGACGCAATGAAGCGAGCCATGTTGTTTGATCAATGCTGTGCAATCCACACCGACAATCTCTCTTCCGGGAAAAGCTTTTTCCAATACTTCTTTTGCAAGAGTATCATTATGAGGCTGATTGTATGTGGGAAGCAGAACGGCTTCATTCATAATCAGGAAATTGGCATAGGTTGCCGGCAGCCGTTCTCCATTTATATCATAAATGGCATCGGCCATAGGGAGGGGAAGTAAGCGATAGGGATTTCCCTCCGGTGTCCGGAAAGCTTTCAGTTCTTCTTCCATTGCCACCAGCTCTTCATAATGCTCGTCTTTTTTGTCTGTGCACTGCACATATACGATGGTATCGTCAGGACAGAAACGTGCCAGCGTGTCGATATGACTGTCTGTATCATCGCCGGCCAAATAACCGTGCTTCAGCCATAACACCTGTTTCAAGTTGAATGTTTCTTTCAGATATTGTTCTGTTTCTTCCTTCGTTTTCTCGTTTCGGTTGTAGGACAACAAGCACTTTTCTGTGGTAAGGAGTGTGCCTTTTCCATCACTTTCTATCGAACCTCCTTCCAAAATGAAATTTCTTTGGTATACATATTCTCCTGTCAATGTTTTGCAGCGATAATATAGATTGGAGTTTATCATATTATCATAATTGGCAGCGTACTTCATTCCCCAACCGTTAAAACAGAAATCCAGTAAGAGCGGTTCTCCGTTCTCTTTCAGCATGGTAATAAAGGCGTGGTCGCGTGCCCATGTATCGTTAGTCTTCACGGCCGAAACGGTGAGATTCTTCACATTGCATCCGTGCTCATAGATTCTGTCTCCGATTCGATGAGGTTCCGGGGCTACTACCAGCAAAGGCTGACGTTTCAAAATTTCGTAAGCTATATTAAGGAAGCAAGCATCTACTTCTTCCAACATATAGGCCCAATCAGTGTCTATATGGGGCCATGTCAATTGTATCAGGCTCTGTTTGTGCCATTCTGCCGGCAAATAAGTTTTCTTCATATTCTTTAATTTTACCCGACAAAGATAGGAAATAAAAATGAGCTACTCACTTTTCGAAGCGAGGTGATTTTAGAAAAACTTGGTGCTATATCATGCTCTTTCATTTAATCTCTAAGTAGAGCCATAGTCTCCCTTACCCGATTCATCGTAAATCGGGTATTTTTTTATTGCTGTATGTCAGAAAGTTATTCTTTTATCCCAATCTAATTATCTCATTGTTTTTCTCTTTGCAGGCTTCGGTAGCCAATGTGATGCCGGTGTTGTAGGAATATGCTGACACAATACGCTCGTCCCCATCGTCAAGGGAGAGAGCAAGCGCAGGAAAAGGGAAGAACAGACGAAGAAGCGATACCGCAAGAAACCGATTGACACCGTGAGGCTGTGCGCAGACGATATTATGACACGGTTGAAATTGAAGTCCTATCAAGATACCTATGCCGAAGCGATGGCGAAATACGGGCTGCAAAGGGGCATAGACGGCTCGAAGACTCGCCACAAGTCCACGCAGCAGTATTATCGGGATATACAGAAACTCGCCGATAACCTCAAAGCGGAAGCGGTGGATTTGCAGCAGCAGAAAGAAACGGCACGGGAAGAACTAAGACGGGTGAAAAAAGAAATACAGACCGAGAAGCTGAAAGGGGCGGCAACCACCGCAGCCGCCAACATCGCCGAGAGTGTCGGTTCTCTTTTCGGCAGCAACAAGGTCAAGACGCTGGAAAGGGAGAACACCGCCCTGCATAGGGAGGTAGCCGACCACGAGGAAACCATCGAAGCCCTGCAAGACAGAATACAGACCATGCAGGCAGACCACAGCCGACAGATGGTGGAAATAGAACGGAAGCACCGCAGGGAGATAGCGGACAAGGAAACGAAGCACAAGGAAGAAATATCTTTCTTGAAAACGGTAATCGCAAAGGCGGCATGGTTTCCCTATTTCCGTGAAATGCTCCGTATCGAAAACCTCTGCCGTCTTATTGGGTTCGATGAAAGACAGACCGCAACGCTCGTCAAGGGAAAGCCGTTGGAGTATGCAGGGGAACTCTATTCGGAGGAACACGGACGGAAATTCACGACCGAAAAGGCTGGGTTTCAAGTAGTGAAAGACCCGACCAACGGGACGAGATTAGTTCTTGCCATCGACCGAAAGCCCATTGCCGAGTGGTTCAAGGAACAGTTCGAGAAGTTAAAGCAGAACATACGCCGACCTATACAACCGCAAAGGAAAAGCAGAGGAATGAAACTGTAATCGACTTATTGCACTGAAAAACATAAATTGCCGTTCATAAATGACTGATGAACGGTACTTTTTTGTAATTTTACAATCCAAATGATAGAACAAGTTTATGAAGCGTATAGTTTTAGAAACCAATAGATTGTTATTGCGGGAAATGACACTTTCAGATATGGGGGCATTATCCTCAATTTTACAAGATGAAAGAGTAATGTATGCTTATAATGGAGCGTTTAATGAAGAAGAAACTATGGTATGGATGCAAAAGCAACTCCAACGATATAAGGATTATGGATTCGGATTGTGGGGCGTATTCCTTAAAGATACCGACGAAATGATAGGACAATGCGGTATTACTATGCAGGAATATAAGACGGTGCAAGTTCCCGAAATCGGCTACTTGCTGGCTCATAAATATTGGCATAAAGGTTATGCAGTTGAAGCCGCAACAGCTTGTCGGGAGTATGGGTTTAATACGCTGGAATTTGATGAATTATATTCAATTATTAGAGATACTAACGTTGCATCGCAAAAAGTGGCACTTCGTAATGGTATGAATCCAATTGATTCTATTGTTAAACACTATCGTGGAGTTGATATGCCCCATTTGGTATATTGTGTAAGAAAAGACAGTTGAATTCAAATTGACATTGACTGCATATAGTTTTTTGATTGGAATATTGTAGTTTTGAATATTTGTTCTAACTTTGCATTTAGAAGAGTTATTTGACAGCATAGCACCGCAAATTGCTGAAATTCGCACAGTTGCTAAATCGTTACTTCTATTTCTCAAATAATTCGATAAAAGTTTATTTATCAATTGGTTAAATCCAATCGAGAAAAATCTAAAATAATCTATGTCCCGACTAAGTGACCTATATAAAGCAATGGAAACATTGCGCAAAGAAGGTCTTTCGTTAAATGAAGACCTCGAAAAACAAGTAAGTGATTTGGAAGAGAACATCATCAAAAAAGAAATCCTTCCGATTGTAACCGAGACGATTGCACCGGCTTTAAAGCAAGTGCAGCGTGAATTAGTGCTTGTTGTGGATTATGTACCCGGCTCGCCTATTAGCGTACATTTGTCTCGCAAACGAAATTTCACAGCAGATATAGCGGATGCCAAAGAGATTCTTCCTGATCCACAGGTGGAACATAAGGAAATAGGTAAGACCGGGCCGAAAGGCGAAATTGCACCGGCTACTCGATTAAAGATTACATTTGCTGATGGTCACGTGATTCAAGAGCCACAAGCAGCTGAGACTTTTCGTAAGTTTGTGATGGAAGTAGGTGCCGAACGCATTCGTACTTTAGGAATGAAACAAAATAAAGTGCCTTTGATTTCCAATACGCTTGATAAGAAATATAAAAGTTCACAAAAGCCTGTCGGTAATGGTTGGTATCTGATGACATGTAGCAATACGCTTACCAAGAAACGGGATATAGAACGTATAGCCAATATGTTTAATATAAAGATTAAAGTTGAAATAGTGTAATTCTTTCCACTATGAAACGAATAAGAATAAATAGTAAGAAAAAGTGACCAATTGTTTGCTCCTAATAAGGAATTTGGCTACTTCTGTTTCAGAATTGTTTGTTATTAGTAAAATGTAGCAGATTAATGCGGCTGTAATGTTTCCAAATCGTTATCAAGAACTTATTATTAATTAATGTCAGATAAATACGCAAAAGTATATTATCTAAGACAAAAACAGAATTTCATGTACATATATCAATATGAAAGCATGTAATTAGTTGTCGTTTCGCTTTGTTTGCGAAGCAGGGGAGGAAGAGGTGGTGTCTTCCTTTTCCTTTTTTTTATGGGCTCTTTTCCATAAGAACCAACGGAACAAATCATTCCATTTATCGAAATCTTTTTTATACATGATGCCGATACCTTGTGTGGTCAGGGTTGATTTTGTGAAATAACGGTCGTTGGTCTGATTGTATCCTCGTAGACGGAAGTCTCCGTTTTTAGTCAACAGCCAAATGGCTTCAAAGTCACCTACAAAGTTGGTGTTTGCCATTGCATTATCTTTATAACCAAAGTTGCCATTGATTATCAGTCGATTATTCAATAATCTGCCGGAAAGGACAGCTTCGGCTTCTACATCTGTCCATCCTTTGTCTCCTGTGCTCAGGTTGGCACCGATGTTCCAGTTCTTATTGTCCATCCATTGGGAGAGCATATTATTGAGCTGACCGGATAAAGTGCTGAAGGCTAATGAACTGGTAGCGTTTGAAGATTGGTCGTTGTTGGCGTAATCGTAGGTGTAGAACTTACCGATACCCAGCAGATAGATGATTTGTGTGTTCATTTGTTCTTCTGTACTGGTGATGCTGCGCACCACATCACGGTCTTCTTCCCTGACTGTCGGCAAATCCAAGTCAAATTTAATATCGGGGCTGGACAGGTTGCCGGTCAGGTTCATCAGGCAGTTTACTTTAACGGTGCTTTGTCCCTGCGAAAGTGAAGTGTCGATACCTAAATCACTCAATGAGGCAGAGTTTACCGTATAAATCGCCTGAAGATCCAGATTGGCCTGATATGGGTCACCTGTGAAGGTGACTGTACCGCCGGACTTCAATGTAAAATCTTTGCGAATCACTTCCTGCATGCTGAGCTTATACATTCCCTGGTCGATAATGTAGTTACCGAACATCTTAAAGTCTCCTTTATTAAAGTAGTTCACTTGCAGATTGCCGTTGCCTGTTGCTGTAATATTGTCGCCTGCCACCGGGTCCATCACGATTTTCATGGTGGCATTGGGGGTGGCATTAATCAGCATATTGATGCGCAGGTCCATGGGAGGACCCTCTTCTTCTTTTTCTTTCTGCACATTCGAGTGATGGTACAGATTGGTTTCCACATTATCATGGATACGTTTGGGGGTCTTGTCGACAAAGGTAATGAACTGGGTATTGGTAGCCTCTGTCGTGATGCCTGTGATATAAGTAAAAGAGGTGTTGTGTCCTGTTGTCAGTGAGGCATCTACGGTCATGGCATTGTTTCCTCCGTCCAATATGACGCTTCCCGAACCGTACACCTTGCCGTAGAAAGGCATATCGCCGCCTTCGTGGGTATCATACATCAGCAGATTGTCGCCACTGATATTAAAATGATACATCAGATTTTTTAGTTTGGTATGATGCAGATAGCCATTGACTACTCCACTGTTTCCTTCGCGGTCGTACACGTGTACATCGGTAAACAGTAATTGTCCGGAGGAAATATGTACCGAATCATCGCGTATTTGGAAATAGGTGTTCAGTACATCAATCTTGGTATCTATATTGGCACGTGCCTCTCCTTCCAAATCCAGGTGCTTGAAGTCTCCATAGAGTCTGATATGACCGTTGACACGTCCGGTTAAATCGCTGAATATGCCTTCCACAAAGGGCTGGATGAGTCCGATATTGGTACTGTCTGCTTCAATCATCAGGTCCAGTCCTTTCATTTTCGGAGATACGTATCCGGTGACATGAGTGGCCGAAATACCTTCTTCCGCAATTTTTGCATCAAGGCGTACTCCGCCCAGTTCCGAATCCCATACGCCTGTAATATCGGCTTCACCCAACAATGCTTTATTCAGGCAGAAATTATGCACATTGAGTTTGGTGTGCATGGCAGGCTCTTTCATTACTCCCTTCATGTTGACAGTCCCGGTAACCAAGCCGTTGAATGCCACATCATCAAAATACACTATATCCAGTACATATTCCAAATTGATATTCTTTAAATCGATATGGCAGGAGTCTTCCTTGCTTTTTGTCAACTTTCCGTTGATGCGTAAATGCTGGTTTTCATGTTCAAACAGAAAATTGTCGATATAGACACGTCCGGAGTCTACGGCAATATGCGAAGGATGTATATTCCAAATCGTATCGTTCAATACCACTTTCGTGGGTTTGATGTTAATGTCGGCCTGTAAGATGGGGTGTTTCCCCTCCGTTTTATAGAATCGGGTCACGGCAGCAAACTTACCTCCGTAAGTGACATTTGTGTTATTCCCCCAATTGACAGTTGTTTCCAGCCGGTCGTTTTTGGCTTGGGTATCGACAGTAAGATTCACCATTGCACCACTGTTCATCAACATACCGGTTCTGAGGGAACATTTGAACCAGTCTGACGGATTTTCGCAGATGAGTACCCCCGAATCATAATGGGTTCCATTATATTTGAAAGCCGGAAAATGTCCTTCAACGCGCAATTTCTCTTCGCGGTCGTTGAAATACCCTTTGATGGAGGCAGGGAACTTTAATTCCAGCGGTATTTGAAAGAGTTTTTGAAAGAACTCCGTATTATTTACTCTGATGTCGAATTTGAAGTTGTTGTGAGGAACCGGCATGTTTTCGTTCAGCGTCAGCAGGGAAGGGATATAGCGTTGAACAGTCTGCAATATGCTGGCCGGAATTGTGTTATAAGAATAGTCTCCACGTATGACAGCCGTCATGAACGAGGAAAGCACTTGTATTTCTTTTTGTCCTTCTACCTGTCCTGCCGTAATGGTAAGGTTGTCAAGGAAATAGTTGTTCCCTTCGGGGGTATTCATTTGCAAGCTGTCCAAACGGATTTTTCCGTTCATGTCGTCGATAGATTTCCCGGTAAAGTCTGCTGTCACGTTCAGGGAAATGTCCGTATCTTTGTATTTGTCGGACAAATGCAGGTTATCCGGTCGGAGATTCTTTAAGACGGCCTTCAAGTTGAATTCGGGTATGGCGCACGCCACGTTGAAATTGCCGTTTATCTGAACAGAGCCGTTGTCATCATCCATTGCCAGCTTGCCGTTGAAGCCTCCGTCTTTATACACGCCGTCCAGTGCTATATTCTCATATTTATATTGGCTGTATTCGAAAGAGGCAATATTCCCTTTGATATAAGATTCGGGATAGTGATTTTTATAGTTGAACCCTTTCAATTCCAGATTGAAGTCTGCCGTACCGAATTTCCTTTCGTTATCAAGCAGTTTGCCCACATTCAGGTCGGCACTGGCGATATTTCCCGAATAGGTACGGTTCTGTTGTTTGTCAATGCTCATCATAACATCGGCTTTGATTGTACCTACGCCGGTGTGCAGGAGTCCTGTGATAATCAAATCGTGAAGATATCCGGTGGCATCACCGCTAAAACGTACATATTCCAACTGCTGAAAAATAGGAGGAACTTTCCCGGCCACATTACTCATAACGGTGCTGATGCCTTCTTTATTCAGGTTTACGTCGGTCAGCTTTCCCATGATATACATATTTCTTCCTGCGTTCCAGTCGGCAACGGATGCTTCTCCGTTGATCATCAGACTGTGGTTGTCGGTCAGTCGCAGGGTAGGGCAGTCTATATTCTTTCCTTTACCGGAGAAATCCATGTTGAAATGTAACGGAGTATCGAACTTGGCCAAAGCCGGGACAAAAGGGGCTATGTCTTTGAGTACGACAGAGGCATTGACGCTTCCTTGATATTGCACATTGTCTGTCAGTTTAGGAAGATCCGGCAAACTGTCGTAACGCATGGAAAGGCTGTCAATGCTTAAAGCAGAATTGGAAAGTTCGAGGGAAAAATCCTTTATATTCATTCGCTTATTGTTGGCAGTGACTTTCATTGAGAACTTTTGTAAAGCAAATCCACACTGCTCTTCAAAGCTCAGACGACGGATGGAGGCGTTCAGCGAGTCGTTGCGGAGCGCCTTCAGCGAAACGGTGGCTGCGAAGTTCTTTACGGCAAGATGGCCGGTATTGAACCGTCCGGGGGTTTCGGGCTCCGACAAGACATCGTATGTGATACGTCCGCGTCTTATCAATAAAGAGTTGATGCGTAAATCCAGATTTGTCTGAGTCTTCACCGTGTCTTTGGAAGCAAAAGCATCCAGAACAAATTGATAATTGGGAGGAGACTGAGGCGTTTCCCGCTCCATATTGGCCGAAAAGCCGAAAAGCTGAACACTGGTAATAGTGATTTTCCCTTTCAGCAGGGGAAGTATTTCAAATTTGGCAGACAGACGCGCCACTTTCAGCATTTCCCTGCCCCGGCGGTCTTCCAGCAACACATCTTCCACAATAATGCGGTTCAGCAGGCCCATGTCGATTTTTCCTACAGAAACTTCCGTGTTGAGCACTTTGCGGAGCTCTTTGGTCACTATATAAGACAATTTGTCCTGAACGTATGGAATGTTCAGAAGCACAATTATCCCCAGATAAACTCCCAAGAGAATACCTAGCAGTATGCGAACTGTATATTTAAGACTTTTGCTTGATATCATTGCTTATTTTGGGCTAACAAAGGTACGAAATACGTCCGAAGTAGCCCAAAATAAACTTGGATTTTTACTTGTTTTTATGCAATCTTTTCAACTCAAACGAGAAAATGATACGGAAACAACCGATAATGAGGAAAGTAACGGACAGCATATAAAGCACGGTGACTGCTCCGAGTCCCGGTTGCCAGATGATAGCCATGGAACATAAAATGGCCAGAATGCCGAATACCAGATACCATCCCCAGTCTTTGGTGCCGTAGCGTTTCAGGTCGGTGGAATAACCGCAAAGGGTGAATCCTCTGAACATAAGCCAGAATGCGACGATAAACGGAATCAGTTCCATGCTTACCAGCGGATAGAATACCAAATAAATACCTATCAGCAAATCAATGATACCGCCTGCCAGATACCATCCCCAACTGTTGATAATCTTTTTGTTGCCGACGGCAAAAAAGATTTCGAGGATACCGCTGACCAGAATTGAAATACTGAAAATGACACTCAGTGCCACATAACTGCTCACGGGAGCAAACAAAAGGCATAATGCTACTGCGATGTAAAGCAATCCCAATAATAGGGACATCCACCAGTTCTTTACCGCGTAGCCCAAGCCACCAACTAATTCATTCATGTTTGTTAAGTTTTAGGTTATAATTTCAACTAATAACGTCCTCTATACAAAAATGTTTGCCCATAAATACAAAAAAAAGTATTTAAATAGCTGCACTTGACTTTTAGAACTCAAAAAATATTCCGAACTTTGCACGGTGAAAGCAAAAAGATTCACTTTATTAGCATTTTTGAATAAAAACTGAATAAAAAAAGAATGAAAGATAACAGAATTCCTTCTCCGTTTATTTCTTTGTTACCCGTATTTATACTTATTTTATTATTGTTTGTCACCATCCGTGTCTTTGGCAGCGATGCGTTGTCGGGCGGAAGTCAGGTTTGTTTGCTTACGGCTACGGCTGTTTGTGTATTGATAGGGATGGCAGGGTACCGAAGAGCTTGGAAAGATTTTGAACTGGCTATTACGAATAATATAGCCGGAGTAAGTACGGCATTGATTATTCTGCTGATTATCGGTGCTTTGTCGGGGGCATGGATGATTAGCGGCGTGGTTCCCACATTGATTTATTATGGCATTCAGGTGATACATCCTCACTTTTTTCTGGTGTCTACCTGTGTGATTTGTGCCATTGTTTCAGTCATGACAGGCAGTTCGTGGACAACAATAGCCACTATCGGCATCGCATTGATGGGAATCGGCAAGGCACAAGGTTTCAGCGAGGGCTGGATAGCGGGAGCGATTATTTCGGGTGCTTATTTCGGCGATAAGGTATCCCCGCTGTCCGATACCACTATTTTGGCGTCTTCCGTGACGGACACTCCGCTGTTTACACACATACGCTATTTGATGATAACCACCATCCCCTCATTGGTCATCACATTGATTATTTTCACTGTTGCCGGACTGTCTCACGAGGCAACGGACACAGGTCATATTACCGAATACATGCAGGCACTCGACTCCAAATTCAATATTTCCTGGTGGCTGATGATTGTTCCCGTCGTGACGGGAGTTTTGATTGCCCGCAAGGTTCCTTCGGTCATTACTTTGTTTATCTCCACCACACTGGCCACTGTCTTTGCACTTATATTCCAGCCGGATTTGTTGCGCGAGATAGCAGGGCAGGGGGTAGCAGGTCTTACTGCACTTTTCAAAGGAGGCATGGGCATGCTCTTCGGTGGCACCCAACTGGAGACAGGCAGTGCAGAGATAAATGAGTTGGTTGCCACACGCGGTATGTCGGGAATGATGAATACCATTTGGCTGATTGTCTGTGCCATGTGCTTTGGAGGGGCTATGACGGCAGGAGGCATGCTGGGCAGTATCACCTCTGTGTTTATCCGTTTCACCAAGAGACGTATAGGGATGGTGTCTTCTACCGTTGCATCGGGATTGTTCCTCAACCTGGCCACTGCCGACCAATATATCTCCATTATTCTGACCGGCAATATGTTTAAGGATATTTATGAGGCAAACGGATATGAAAGCCGATTACTGAGCCGTACCACCGAAGATGCTGTAACAGTCACCTCACCGCTTATCCCCTGGAATACCTGCGGTATGACTCAGGCAACTATTCTGAGTGTGCCTACACTCACTTATCTTCCATATTCTTTCTTTAATCTGATTAGTCCGCTGATGAGTATCACGGTGGCGGTTATCGGTTATAAGATAAAGAAGAAGATAACCGAATAATTTTTTCCCCGGTGTGCAGACAGGAATGGGTACACCGGGAAAAAAATGTCCCGAAGAGTGGGGATTTCAAAAATAACTTGTATTTTTACAGACCTAAAAATAATCAATTTATATTTTCATATTATGAAGAGACACATCACTTTTGCCTTGCTTTTTGCGGCAGCATTGACCGCGCAGGCACAACAGGGAGGCATTTCGAGCGAGATGCTGAATCAAATCAAACAAAGTTATCAGGCAACTCCTACCGACAAGGCAATCCGCAATGCTTTAGGCGGAACAAGTATCAATACCTTGGCACTTAATCAGGAAAATCAGGCAGACTTTGACACTCATTTCTCTAATAAAGTCTTATCGAAAGGCATTACCGATCAACGCTCGTCAGGACGCTGCTGGTTGTTTACGGGACTGAATGTGCTTCGCAGCCAGATGATAGCCAAGTACGGCCTGGATGAAATGGAGTTTTCGCAGAACTACTGCTTCTTTTATGACCAGTTGGAAAAATCGAATCTTTTCTTACAGGGAATCATTGATACGCGTGAAAAGCCGATGGACGACAAGATGGTGGAGTGGCTCTTTAAGCATCCCTTGAGCGATGGAGGGCAATTTACTGGTGTGTCGGATATTATAGGTAAATACGGACTCGTACCGAAGAGCGCGATGGTGGAGACTTTCAGCAGTGACAACACAGGAAAAATGAATAATCTGATAGGACTGAAACTGAAAGAATTCGGCTTACAACTCCGTGAGGCTGCTGCTGCCGGAGCCAAGCCCGCCGAACTGGAAAAAAAGAAAACGGAAATGCTGGCTACGGTCTATCGCATGCTGGTGCTGACACTCGGTGAGCCGGTGTCTACGTTCACTTGGAGCATGAAGGGAGGCGAAGCGAAAGAGTACACTCCCTTGTCTTTCTACAAGGAATTTCTGGGCAATGACCTGACCAATAATTACGTGATGCTGATGAATGACCCCAGCCGTGAGTTTTATAAATGCTACGAGATAGACTATGACCGCCATAGCTATGACGGTAAGAACTGGACGTATGTCAATCTGCCTATAGAAGATATCAAGGAAATAGCCATTGCTTCCATCAAAGACAGCACAATGATGTATTTTTCTTGCGATGTGGGTAAGTTCCTTGATAGCAAGAGAGGACTGCTGGACCCTGATAATTACGATTATGAGTCACTGATGGGGACAACTTTCGGTATGGACAAGAAACAGCGTATCCAGACATTTGCCAGTGGCAGCAGCCATGCCATGACGCTGATGGCTGTGGATTTGGATAAGGCCGGGAAACCGAAAAAATGGATGGTGGAAAACAGTTGGGGAAGCACCAACGGATACAAAGGCCATCTCATTATGACGGACAAATGGTTTGATGAGTATATGTTCCGCGTGGTGGCGGAAAAGAAATATGTCCCTGCCAAGGTGCTGGATATCCTCAAGCAAAAACCGATTCGCCTGCCGGCATGGGACCCGATGTTTGCGAACGAAGAATAATAAAATAATAAAAAAAACGGAGCTGCAAAATTTGCAAATCGGCATGCAAAATTTGCAGCTCCGAATGTATACCCATCCGGATGGTTATCCCCCTTGAAGGGGGAGGTTCCTTCGGAAGAACTTCCCCTTCAAGGGGAATCTCCTTCGGAGAATATATATTATATATAATAAATTAATATAATATATAACTGATAACATTCGCGCAAAATTCTGCGCAAGAAACTGCGGGAGAAACTGCACAAGAAACTGCGGGAGAAAACACGTACGTAAACGAGGGCTTACACGTACGTATGCATAAGCCTACGCTTACGTATGTATGAGCCTGCACATACGTATGCATCGCCCCCTGCATACGTACGTGTATTTCGATGCCGGAATATCTTAATTCGCGTACCGTCAATCCCTATAATTACACAGGTTTATATTATTACGGATTTTTTTCCATAATAACCGCCAAATCTTTCTTTTTTCACATTTTTTTTCTGTACTTTTGCGCTCAAATTTAAAAACCATTTTTTATAACCCAATATGGCAAATGTGATTAAATTACACAAAGGCTTGAACATCAACCTGAAAGGAAAACCCGCTCAGGAGATTTTCGACGTGAAGCAGCCGGACATCTATGCGTTGGTGCCCGATGATTTTCATGGCGTGACTCCTAAAGTGGTGGTGAAAGAACAGGAATATGTGATGGCCGGGGGAACATTGTTTGTAGACAAGAACCACCCCGAAGTAAAGTTCGTTTCTCCTGTTAGCGGTGTCGTGACATGCATTGAGAGAGGCGAACGCCGTAAAGTCCTTAGCATCTCCGTTGCTGCGGCAGCAGAGCAGGACTACGAAGAGTTTGGAAAGAAAGATGTTTCGACTATGACAGGCGAACAGGTAAAGGCTGCCCTGCTTGAAGCCGGACTCTTTTCATTCATCATCCAGCGCCCGTATATCGTGGTTGCCGACCCGAATGCCAAGCCGAAAGGCATCTTCGTTTCTGCATTTGATACCAACCCATTGGCTGCCGATTTCGAATTCGTTCTGAAAGGTCAGGAAAAAGACTTCCAGACAGGACTCGATGCATTGGCTAAAATGGCGAAGACGTATCTGAATATCAGTGTAGAACAGAAGAATCCTGCACTGACAAGCGCCAAGAATGTGACTGTGACAGTTTTCGACGGTCCTAACCCTGCCGGAAACGTTGGCGTTCAGATTAACCACATCAGTCCTATCAACAAGGGCGAAACCGTTTGGACTCTTCGTGCAGAAGATGTTATCTTCATCGGACGTTTGTTCAATACAGGTCGTGTAGACTTGACCCGCACCATTGCATTAACCGGTTCGGAAGTGAAAAAACCGGCTTACTGCAAGTTGAAAGTAGGAGCGTCGCTGACAGATGTATTTGCAGGACGTGTAACCGAAGGTGCAAACTTACGCTACATTAACGGAAACGTGTTGACCGGTACGCTTGTCAAACCTAATGGATATTTGAGCGCACGTGCCACAAGTCTTACCGTGATTCCCGAAGGCGATGACCGACACGAATTCCTGGGCTTTATCATGCCCCGCACCAATCAGTTCAGTGCGAGCCGCAGTTATTTCAGCTGGTTATGCGGAAATAAGGAATACACACTGGATGCCCGTATCAAAGGTGGCGAACGCCACATGATTATGTCCGGTGAGTATGACAAAGTATTCCCGATGAGTATTTTCCCCGAATATTTAATTAAGGCTATCATTGCCGGCGATATTGACCGTATGGAAGCACTTGGTATTTACGAAGTGGCTCCCGAAGATTTTGCAGTATGCGAGTTTGTAGACTCTTCTAAACTGGAGTTGCAACGTATTGTGCGTCAAGGTCTGGACATGCTTCGCAAGGAAATGTGCTAAGTAATTAAAAACTAAGAATAAAAAGTTAATGAAAGCGTTAAGAAATTATCTCGACAAGATAAAGCCAAACTTTGA
>ERZ1694964.412-NODE-412-length-21225-cov-6.533538_pt1 | contig 21225 bp, 9 predicted proteins | sample MGYA00581613_ERZ1694964 | MGnify/ENA primary metagenome ERZ1694964 (study PRJEB42213, sample SAMN07424513) | human gut metagenome | biome: ENVO:00009003; feature: ENVO:2100002; material: ENVO:00002003 | host: Homo sapiens | place: USA | collected 2015 ...
GTCCATTGATCAAGACCTCCCCGCCTCCGTTGCTGAAGTGGCGATCCAATCCGTCGGCGTATCCGATCGGGATGATAGCGATCCGGGAATCACGTTTCACATAACTCATACGGCTATAACCGATCGAATCCCCTGCGGGTACGTTTTGTATTTGCAGGATCGTCGTCTTCAAGGTGCTGACGTTCCGTAAGCCTTTTTGTCCGGATGCGCTTACTCCATATAAACCGATACCTAAACGTACCATATCCATTTGATAAGCGGCGAAACGCTCGATTCCTGCGGAGTTTAGGATATGTTTGATTACCTTATACTCTAACCCGTTTTCTAATTCCCCTGCGGCTTTGGTGAATTTATCCAATTGTTGATGGGTAAAATCATCGAAGACGTACGAGTCGCTTCCGGCTAAATGAGAGAAGACCGAACGGGCGATAACCCCGGATTGTGCTCTCAAGCGTTCACAGATCGCCGGGACATCCTCCGGTTGAAACCCTAGGCGATGCATGCCGGTATCGATCTTGATATGGATAGGGTAAGAGGTGATCCCTCTGCGCTCGGTCTCCCGGATCATGGCATCCAATAGGCGGAAGCTATAGACTTCCGGTTCCAGATGGTTCTCGAACAAGACATTGAAACTGCTGAATTCCGGATTCATGACGATAATAGGGATCGAGATACCTTCTTTACGCAATTCGGCTCCCTCGTCGGCTACCGCCACGGCCAGATAGTCGCAACGATGTTCTTGAAGGGTCTTCGCCAACTCGTAAGAGCCGGCTCCATAACCGAAAGCTTTTACCATACAAACCATCTTAGTCTCCGGCTTTAGCTTGGAACGATACTGATTGAAGTTGTGTACGATCGCGTCCAGATTTACCTCTAGGATCGTCTCATGCACCTTTTTCTCCAACAACTCGGAGATCTGCTCGAAATGGAAATGGCGGGAACCTTTAATCAAGATCAACTCATCCTTGAATTTCTTGAAGGAAGGAGACTTGATAAATTCCTCGGTGGTCGTGTAAAACTCCTTCTCGATCTCGAAGACGGACGCATATTCCTTTAAGTCGCGGCCGATACCGACGATACGATCTATCTTCTTACGGCGAACCAAATCGGCGACCTTCTTATATAGAGATTTCGGCAAGGTGCCCGATTGAAGGATATCGGAGAGGATTAAAGTGCTCTTTAATTGCTTGCCTACCCGGCGGCTTTGTTGGAAATCGAGTGCGATATCCAAGGAGTTGATATCCGAGTTATAGGTATCATTTATCAATAGGCAATTGTTGATACCTTGCTTTACGTCCAATCGCATAGCCACCGGCTCAAGATGTAAGAATTTCGTTACGTCGTTTACGCTGGTGGGTTTTAGGTAAAGCATAACCGCCATACAATGGATCACGTTCTCGATAGAAGCGTCGTCCGTGAACGGAATGGTAACGACCCGGTTGAAGCCCAGTAAAGTACAGTGAATGATCGTCTCAAACTCTTTCTTATCGATAGACTCGATAAACAAAGGAGCCTCGGAGTCCGTACGGCTCCACGCGATCGCTTTATGAGAAAGGCAAGCCGATTCGATACAATTGGCGATAAATAAATCATCCCCATCATAAATAATGGCTTCGCAATCATTGAAAAGCGTCAGCTTCTCCATACATTTCTGATTGGAGGAGAGGAAATTCTCTTGATGAGCCTCCCCGATATTCGTGATGATACCGATCGTGGGGGCGATGATGGGTTGCAGGCGTTCCATCTCGTCCGGTTGTGAGATACCGGCCTCGAAGATGCCCAGTGTATTTTTCTCGCTCATCTGCCATACCGAGAGAGGAACCCCCAACTGGGAGTTGTAGCTCCGGGGCGAACGTACGATGTTGAACTCGTTATGCAGCAGTTGATAGAGGAATTCCTTTACGATCGTCTTTCCGTTGCTACCGGTGATGCCGATCACGGGGATGTTGAATTGCTTCCTGTGGTGAGTCGCCAGCTTTTGTAAAGCTCGTAACGTATCTTTTACGATCAGGAAGTTCGCGTCCTTCATGCTCTCGAACTCCGGTAGCATATCGCTTACCACGAAGTTGCGAACACGAAGTTTATAGAGTTCCTGTATATATCTATGTCCGTCGTTCGTCTTGGTTTTCAAGGCGAAGAAGAGGCTTTGTTCCGGGAAGGAGAGACGACGGCTGTCAGTCAACAACAAACTGACCGTATCGTCAAGCAATTGGTTTGTTTTAGCACCGATAACTCTTGCTATTTCTTTAATTGCGTATTCCATTCTTTTATTTTAGTTTAGACTTTACTATTTCGATCTCTTTTCTGATATCAAAGGAAGGAATTTTCTCGCTAATTCGTTCCATCTTTAACAAAGTTTGAAGGATAAACCGCTTATAGGCCTCGCTATCCGGTTGAAAGGGCTTATGGTTAATAGCTTTTTGAATATCACCCCATTCTTTAAGGATTGCCGAAGTGTCTGTGGATAAGAAATTTTCGATAAAACGTTGCCAAATATAATCAATGGCCAATGGGGAGGGATGGAGCATATCGTCCGCATAGAAACGATAATCCCGGAGCTCGTCCATAAGGATCTCATAAGCGGGGAAGTAGGCGATTCGGTCGGGATAATCTTTCTGTAAGGCGTCCGTGGCTAGCAATAGGGTAGCTTTGCTGAGTTGGTTCTCGTGCGCCCCGTCTTTCCAGTGGCGGATCGGACTTACGGTAAATAAGATTTTCAAGGCGGGATTTTGTTCCCAAAGGGCTAGTAACAGAGGTTTCCAGTCCTCGACGATCTCTTGCGTGGATAATCGTTGCCGATCGAACATCTTTTCCGGTAGCTTATGGCAATTCGACACGATTCGCCCGTCGCTCTTGAGGCGGTAGACGAAAGCGGTTCCCAACGTGATTACCAACCGGGTCGCTTTTCGCAGGAAATCGGAGGATTCGGATAAGCGGCTGTTTATATGGCCTAGGCATTCTTCTTCCGAGGGAGCGGAGAAACGGCTATGATGGGTAAAACTATGGTATATGCCCTCATGCTGGAATAAATCGCCGGGAGTGAAACGCTCCGGGCGTAGCAGCATCCTCAATCCTTCCGCTACGGAAGCCGGGTTATACAGAGTACCGAATGGGTTTATATCTACGGAGAACTTATTCTCTTCCAGCTTCCGCCCGATATTCTCGGCGAAGCAGGAGCCCATCATCACGACCCGGTCCTCATACGAGAAAGAGAATCGTGCTTTCGGCAACAGGATTCGGGTATAAAGTTCCATATTTACTTTTTCGCAAAAGTAGATATATGTTTACGGAAATGCAAATAAGGAAGGTGTTTTAGGGGAATAATGTAACAATGCCCATTGTAAGGTTGTTAGGATGGGCAGTATAAGGAGCTTACGATGGGCATTGTTGCGACCTTATAATGCCTATTGGCGGAAGGTCGGGAGTGATACTATAAAAGAACGGCGGTAACTTGTTGAGTGTTACCGCCGTTGGTCGTAGCCTTTGCCGGGGCTACGCTTCATCTCCCATCGTTGCCATATATTCTTTCCATAAGGAGTCTATGTCGTAATCATTGCCGAGCGCGTATTTCACGCCACCATCGAACGACCAAGGAATAACTTCTAATGTGCTTCGGTTGAACTTCCGCAGGAAATCCGGGTTTTTGGTTTGCGTAAGCCATGCGAGGAAGAAGCCTGTCGTGCGGTAACCATCCATATAATGGCCGCCTTTGGGACGATCTTCCAAGGTAAAACCGCCGTTTAGGTATCTTACGGCATCCGCCACACCTTCTATCATGGCCCAGAAAGTCTTATTAGTCCCATAGCTACCTATGCCTTGAGGCTCCAATTGGAAACCATGCGTCAGCTCATGGTATAATACGCCACGGGTCTCGTAATCCACTTTCGCGGTGTCGTTATTGGCAAAACTTTTCTCGATCCATTTCGTGCTGTATACGATACTGATGGAAGGGGGCGCTCCGTCTTTCGCGGATACCCCGTCGTATTCCTTTAATGTATAGTGGATCTCCTCGATGCCCGGGATACTATCTTCCGGAGTGAAATAAAGCGTTTCTACGACCTTGCGGGCGTGCTTGGTAATATAAGCTTCCGGATCAGGGATAACGGCGGCATAGATCGCCGAGCCCTTAGCCTCGGGGGAAAGATTCTCGAAATCAATCTTTCCGATGTAATAATTATCCCAAGGAGTAGGGGGAGCTTCCGCTACGGTAGCCGCCTGTTCCTTTTTGCCGGAGCAAGCGATGCAAGTCCACAGCAGGAAAGCACCGCTGATTAATTGTTTATATCTCATAAGTCTCATCTGTTTTTAGGTGAAAATAGGCTAATCTGTCAGTGAATAAGGACGATCCTCTCCGTTGAACAATCGCTTTTTGTTCGGGCTGGAAGTCATCTCGAAAGTGAGCGTTCCGCCGTTCAAGATGTCATCCTGCGTGATGTATCCTTTGGTATAGGGTTTCCCGTTTAGCTTTACCGCTTTTACATAACGGTTCTTGTCGCTGACTTTATCGGCTTTTACCTCGAAAGTCTTACCATTCTCCAAGCGAACCTTCATATATGGAAGGTAGGGAGCGCCTAATACGTATTGATCCGTACCCGGGCAAACCGGATAGAATCCCATGGCGGAAAGGATATACCAAGCGGACATCTGGCCGCAGTCGTCGTTACCGCAAAGGCCGTCGATATTGTTGCGATACATCTTATTCATGATCTCACGTTGCCAGTATTGGGTTTTCCAAGGCTGGCTGGTCCATGTGTATAAGAATGGGATGTGATGGCTGGGTTCGTTGCCGTGTACATAACCTCCTAGTAATCCTTCTTTGGTTACGTCTTCGGTCTCGGCAAAGAACTCATCAGGAAGATGCATCGTGAATAAGGAATCCATTTTAGTGATGAATGCTTGCTCGCCTCCCATCAACTGAATCATACCATTGACATCTTGAGGGACATAGAAGGAATAATTCAAGGCATTTCCCTCGATAAACCCTTCACCGTGCGTGCTTAACAAACTGAAGTCCTCTTTGAATTTACCATTCGTATAACGGGGACGGGCATATCCGATCGAGGTATCGAATACATTCGCGTAATTGGACGCACGCTTTTTATAGGTATCGGCCACGGATCGGTTTCCCGCTAATAAAGCTGTATTATAGATTGTCCAATCATCATAAGCATACTCCAAAGTCAAGGAGCCTGCGCTACCGTTGCGATCTAAAGGAACATAACCTAATTCCATAAACTCTTTGGTTCCCTCATAATACGGAATCGTAGAACTGCTGATCATCGCTTTTAACGCGGCGTCTTTATCAATCGGTAATCCTTTGGCGATAGCATCCGCCAAGACAGAGACGGAGTGATAACCGATCATGCACCAGTTCTCGTTTGCCATATGGCTCCAGATCGGCAAGGCATGATGAACGCTTTGCTCGCAATGTTTCAACATGGATTTGGCGATATCCGTGTTGACTTGTCGGTTGATGATATTGAACAGGGGATGTAGGGCACGATACGTATCCCATACGGAGAATACGGTATAGTTCGTGAATCCGTCCGCTTGATGGATATTATGGTCGAGTCCGCGGTATTGACCGTCAACGTCTGTGTATACGCAAGGATTGATCATCGTGTGATACAAGGAGGTGTAAAGCATAGCCAATTGGTCATCGCTTCCTTTCGCGTCGATGACGGAGAGCGCCTTATTCCAAGTATCGGAGGCTTTGGCGGCTAATTGGTTGAAGTCCGCACCGGAAGCCTCGGCACGTAGATTTTTTAAGGCTCCCTCGGTGCTGACTCCGGAAAGGGCGACTTTCACTTCCAACTCATCAGACATTTTCGGATCGAAATCAAAATAAGCGACGATCTTACGTCCTCCGATATCCGGGAAGTTCTCTTTCATATTGAACTTGGCATAACCGCCCCGATAATTAACTTTCGCTTTCTCTTCGCATCCGTAATGCGTGATCGGTTTGGAGAAAGACATGGCGAAATAAGTATAGTTGGTACGTGCCCAACCGTTTGTAATACGATAGCCGGTTACCAGCGTATCGTTCTCTATGCGAATATTGGTCCAAAGAACTTTGCCGTCATAGTTATAGATCCCGTGAATCATATCAAGGATAATGCGTTGGTTCTCACTGTTCGTAGGGTATGTGTATTTGTGGATGCCGGCCCGTTGGGTAGTGGTTAGTTGCGCCTTTACGCCATAATCGGCGAGCATCACCTCATAGTATCCGGGACGGGATATCTCGGTGTCATGCGAGAAGCGGGAACGGTAACCGCCATCGGGATTCGTGGCTGTACCGGGATTTAGCTTCAACGTTCCGGTGGTAGGCATAATCAAGATGTCTCCTAGGTCGGAGTGGCCGGTACCGCTGAAGTGGGTGTGGCTGAAACCTACGATGCTGCTATCCTTATGTTGATAGCCGGCGCAATACTCGTAGGAGCGAGGTTGGTATTTACCGTCTACGTTGTGCGGTATGGTATCCGTATCCGGACTGAGTTGCACGAGTCCGAAGGGTACGCAAGCGCCCGGGAATGTATGTCCCATTCCATTTGTCCCGATGATCGGGTTTACAAGATCAACTACATTAGTCTGTGCGATCGCTACTGTTGAGCTGGCTGCCAGAAAAAGGCAACACATCGATTTCTTGAGATTTATCATGTCGTATCAATTAGTTAGAAAAGGATGAAACATAAAAGGCCACCTTTGATAGTTCCAAGGATAACCTTTGATAGTGACAAAGGTAACCTTTTATATTTTCAGATCAATAAGTATAGTAGTCCTCTATCATTGTCAAGTGCTAATTTGTTAATAATGGATTTCTACTATACTTAGTTGATATTTAGAACAATGAGTTAGCCTCGTTCGGAGATAAGTTTGCGTTAGCATCCAATTGTCTTTGCGGAATAGGGAAGATATTACGCTTTGGTTCGTTGGATGCAGTCTTGTCCCACCAAGAAGTGGTTACGAACTTGTTGAAACGAACCAAGTCTGTACGGCGGATTCCTTCGAAAGCAAACTCTCTACCTTTTTCGGCCAAGAACTCATCCATGGTCAGAGTAGCGGTCGTATATTTCGCTTTCTCCCAATCCTCTGCCTTGAAAGAACGTTGACGAACGCTGTTGATCATATCTACCACTTCTTGCGTTGCTTTGCCCCCGTTCTTACGCATCAAGGCCTCCGCTTTGTTATAGATAACCTCGGAATAACGGAACATCACCCAGTCGTTGTTCATATCGCCGGTAGTACCCGGTTGGATCTCATACTTGATAGAGCGAGCACCGCTGTTTTCTTCGCCCTCGGTCATGGACTTAATGTAGTTTACGAATACCAAATCCTGCCCATTGTACTCCTCTGAACCTTTCAAAGGCTCTGCGGTCGTGTCGTAGTAGTAATTACCGTTTTCATCTACTTTGCGAGGATATTGCTTACCGATCAAGAAACCCTCAATTTTTCTCAAGTCGTTGTCAGCGAATGAGTCATAAAAGGTAGGTTGCGTCACCAAGCCGTTCCAAGGACCGGATTGCAAATCCCAGCCAGTTTGGTGTGCGTAATGCAACCAACGTTGATACCAGCCCATTCCTTTGGCATATACTTCATCATACACGATTGACCAGATAATCTCGGTAGATCGCTTGTCGTTATCCGCACGGAAAGTGTCGTTCCACTTCTTATCCAATGCGAAACCTCCCTTAGCTAATTCATCGCAAGCAGCGATACAATCATCCCAGCGTGCTTGTCCAGTATAAATTTCCGCATTCAAATAGAGACGAGCCAGTAATGCGTAAGCCCCCCATTTGGATACACGTCCGTAGGTCTCTGTTTTACTCTCTGACAAAGAAGGAATACTCTCGTTTAACTCTTTTTCGATCCAAGCGAATAACTCTGCGCGAGATTTGGAGGAAGGATTGATTTCACCGATTTTCTCGCAAATTGGAGCCGTACCGAACATATCCATCACATACCAATAACAGTAAGCGCGATATACACGCATCTCCGATTGTGCTTGTGCTTTAGACATTGGAACTTGGAGTGCTTCAAAATCTATATTCTCTGTATCTGTAAGGAAGTTGTTAGCATATCCGATACCTTCAAATAATTTTTTCCAAGCATCCACTACTTGACCATCCGTAGGAATCCATTGATGGCGGTGTAAGCGAATCCAGTCTCCATTGTCATAGCCGTGGCGACCTTTTTGAGGCCATGCGGCACAGTCGGAAGATAACTCGTTACATGACCAAGGCGATTGGGCTACTTGCATGGTTCCACAGAAGTGCCCCCATGGACGCATCATGGCGGCCATTACCTCGCCTGCATTGTTGTAATAATTTTCAGCGATTACCGAGCTATGTATTTCCTCTGTCAGGTCCGTACAAGAGGTAAATGCGGTAGCTCCCAGCAATAATGAAATTGCGCATATATTTTTTAAAGCTTTCATTGTATTGTCTTAAATCTATTGTTACTTAATTAGAATCCAAAATTAACGCCAAACGTGAAGGTACGGGTGGTGGGATAAGATCCGCGCTTCTCTATACCTGCTTGTAGTCCTGTTACGTTTACGTCAGGGGTTAAACCTGAGTATCCTGTAATAGTCGCAAGATTGGTGACATTACCATAAATACGTAAGTTGCGCACATATTTATTATTTTTGAAGTTGAATGTATAACCTAGTGTCACGTTATCGATCTTCAAGAAGTTCCCTTTCTCTAGATAATAAGAAGAGAACAATGGTTGCTCTGTTACCTTGTTCTTCAAGGCATCCTTATATACGTTTGTGCCAGACTGATCGATATTGACAGTCGTTCCGAAATAAATAGCACCCTCGTTCAATACGTCATAATCAAACATACCGCGCAGGAAGAAGCTGAAGTCAAAGTTCTTATAGGTAAACGTGTTCTGCAAACCAGCCTTGAATTTCGGCAAACCGTTACCGATAAAGGTACGGTCAGCGTCAGACAGACCTTCCTTTCCGTCTATGTCGCGAAGATTCCAAGTTCCGTCCGGGTTGATGCCATCGCATACATAACCGAAGAATGATGCGATCGGCTGTCCTTCTTGTAGGCGGTAAGCCTTGCCCGGGTTGCCCGGAGAGGGCAGGTCATATTGATCCTCGTAAGAAGATTTGTACACGTCGTTAGACAAAGATGTCAATTTATTATTCTCGTATGAGAACGTGAAATTAGCCGTGTAAGAGAAATCCTTAGTCTTTACGACCTCTGCGTTTAATGCTAATTCTATACCTCTATTTCTCATCGTGCCTACGTTGGTGGTGATCGTGTTGTAGATCAAAGATGGCTGTTGGGCATTGTAGCTACTGATCAAGTCGCGAGTCGTACGACTATACCAATCGATCGTACCATTTAGGCGTCCACCTAGCAAGCCGAAGTCGAAACCTACGTTCAAGGATTCATTCTTCTCCCATTTCAAATCTGGATTCGGGTTGATATTCGGACCGTAAGTGGCGGTTAGCCATGAACCGGTGTAAGCGTTCCAAGCTCCAGCGCCTGTACCGTAGGTAGCGAGAGACATATACGGATCGGTAGGCAAACTACCCGTGATACCGAAACCGGCACGGAATTTCAATACGTCGAACACTTCTTGGCTCTCCATGAAGTCCTCACGAGAGATCATCCAGCCTGCGCTGACAGAGGGGAACCAAGCCCATTTGTTGTTCGCTCCGAACTTCGTGGAACCTTCACGGCGGATAGAGGCGCTGGCCATGTATTTACCGTCGTAATTATAGTTGGCGCGGGCGAAGAAGGCGATCAGTTTGCTGGTCTCTTTTTTACTCTTCATCTCGGCCTTACCATCTTTTAGGTAACCGCCGGCTTCTAGGTTATTGGTACCGAATACGTCCGTCAAGAAGTTCTTGTTCTCGGCGCTGAATTGCTCGTATTCAAAATCTTGGTAACTGTATCCCAGCAAACCGGTAATATTGTGTACGCCGTTGATGGAAGTATTGTAGTTTGCTGTCCATTCAGTGGTACGGTTGGTATTCTGATAATATTCTTTTTTGGCGCGTCCGTTTGTACCGTCTTTATGTTGGCTATATTCCTCACGCATACTATAATCGTTAGTTAACGCATCGTTCTTCTCCATAGCGAAGAAAGCGGCGGCTGTCAAACCGGGGATAATCTCATATTGAGCCTTGAAGTTCGCCAATAAATTCTTGAATTCCTTTTTCTTGGTACGCTGGTATATGCGGGCTACCGGGTTGAAATCTTCGTAACCGCTGTAAGTTTCCCAGAAGGAGCCGTCTTCCTTATAAATAGGCATCGTCGGGTTGATACGGATAGCCTGGTATAATATGCCGTAATTAGGGATATCTCCTACCTTATCCACATCATCGGAAACTGCGTCCACTTTCACGAAAGAGTTTGCTAGATTGAAAGAAAGCTGTAGTTTATCATCAAACGCACGGTGGTTCACGGCGATAGAGCCATTGATCGTTTCACGGCTGGTGTTACGGATCATACCATCATTCTTTTTGTAATTTAAAGAAGCGCGATAGTTTGTCTTACCATTACCACCTGTAGCGGTCAAGTTGTGTACATGGGTGAAATTACTCTTATTCAATAAAGCGTCGTAATGGTTATCCCGTCCACCAAAGTCGCGGATATTGGCGTTGTTAGTTTCTTTGCCATAAGCGACGAACTCGTCTCCATTTAAGATTTCCGGTCGTTTATAAACCGCCTCGTGCATGATATATCCTGAGTAATCCACTTGAGTAGTTCCGGCTTGCGGACGTCTCGTGGAGACGATGATCACACCGTTATTACCCCGGGTTCCGTAGATAGCGGCTGCGGAACCGTCTTTCAATACGTCGATCGCCTCGATATCCTCGGGTGCGATAGCGTTCAAAGAAGTCATATTACCCGGCATACCGTCAATAATAACGAGAGGCTCATTGCTACCTTTCAGAGATGAGGCACCACGCATCTGTACTTTTACCTCGCCATTAGGGTCGGTGCTACCACGTGATACAGTCAGACCAGCTACACGTCCTTCCACCAATTGCATCGGGTTCACTACCGGTGCCTTGTTAAAGTCGGATGCTTTCACGCTGGTAACGGATGAGGTGATCTCACCTTTCTTTTGGGAACCGTAGCCAACGACTACTACCTCGTCTAGTGTCTCAGAGTCTTCAGCTAAGACTATGTTCAATGTTTTTTGCCCGGTATAACGAACTTCTTGGGGTTTGAAGCCGATGAAGGAAAATACCAATGTGCTGTTATCCGGCACATCCAAGGTGAAATTTCCGTCAAAGTCCGAAGCTGTTCCGTTCGTGGTTCCTTTCACAACAATACTAACGCCAATCAGAGGTTCACCCTTTTGGTCTTTTACTACACCTTTAATGGTTGAACTTTGCTGTGCGATCTGATGAATCTCCATGTTTCCCATTTCAGGAACAGTAGAATCTCCGGCCGCATAAGAGGACTGAAACATTAAAGATAAACAAAGTAACAAAGAGGTTCGTCCACCTAATAAAGTCAGGCATTTCCTCGTCTTACCTTCACTCTTTTTTTCCATAAAAACATTAAATTAAAAGTTAATAATGTGCTTCCCGAAGGAAGAATACACACAAGCGGTTTGCTTTGCTATTCGACAGCAATATTAATAGGTCTTAACGAATTGAAGAGTGCTTTGAAATGCCAAAGAAGTGTCATGAAATGCATATAGCAGATTATGATACTCTTTTGGTAGATTATGACACTATTTAGGAATCAATGATTTATGCCTCTTTTGTGCGGTATTCCTTAGGTGTCATGTTATATTTACGGGCAAATTCCCTATAGAAGTATGATTTGTTAGAAATTCCTACATTATAAATAATTTCCTGAACGCTCATGTTGGTATTCACGAGTAATTGCGCTGCATAGTTTAACCTATAATCCTTTATAAAATCACTCGGCGTCATAGTAGATATTTTCTTGAAACGACGATATAAGATGCGAGTGTTTATATTCAATGCGTCCGCTACCAGCTCGGGACCGAGTCCTTCCTTGCTGACATTTTCTTTGATGATAGAGGTTACGGTGTCAAGGAATTCCTTGTCTTCTTGATGTAATAATTGCCCTTCCGTATATTGATAAGCACTTTCCGGAGAATAGAAATACTCTTTTAATTCTCTTTGGTTAGTCATCAATCGATTCACGACGGATAGGAGAACTGTTGGCGAGAAAGGCTTGGTTAGATAGGCATCCGCTCCGATATTAAGTCCTGCCGCTTGCTCTTGGTCTGATATTTTAGCAGAGATGATAATAAGCGGGATATGGCGGGTATATTTATTTTCTTTGATAAGCGAGATCAATTCTAATCCGTCCATATTAGGCATCATGATATCGGTGATGATAAGGGACGGAGTGTATTGTTTGAGGAATTCCAGAGCCTTTTCCGCATTATAAGCTTCTTGAACCTGATATTCGGAAGAGAGGGTTTCCGTGATTAACCAGACGATGTCTTTATGATCGTCGATAACGAGTATCATCGGTTTATCTTCCGTCTCTTTTTGTGCCGTATGTGAGATTTGCGGCTCTTGTATATCCGTGTTTGGGGAAGGAAGCGATACGGGAATCTCTTCGTCTATCGTGTTGTCTGAGGTCTCCTCTACGATGCCAAAAGGTAAGGTAACTGTAAATTCAGCATATTGGCCGACCTCACTCTCTATGTCGATTTTACCACCTAAGGATTGTACGAGGCTGTGACAGATAAATAAGCCGAGGCCATTCCGTGTCGTATTTTGCCTGTTATCATCGTTATCCATCGTGCCAAGGATACGATATCGGTCGAAAATATTTTGCATGTCTGCCTCCTCGATTCCTTTGCCGGTGTTGTAAACTTTAAGGACGAGGAAGTTCTCCTCCTCATGTAAGGAGATACGAACCGTGCCCCCGTCTTCCGTATACTTAAATGCGTTGGAAATCAGATTTGCTAGGATCTTCTTGAAATAGACGGAATCCGTATTCCAATAAAGCTCTTTGGGAGCATCGATCTTGAATTGGATTTGGTGTTGCTCGGATAGTGGGTAAAACCATTCGAATTGAGTTCGCAAAAGAGAGGATACGGATACTCTCCGGATGTGCGTATGACTGAATCCTGCGTCTTCCGCTTTTCGGAAATCAAGGATTTCTTGGATAAGTCCGTTCAGTTCCTCTACATTTTCCCGGAGGACTGAAGTGTATTTTTCTAATGTCTTGTCTTTTGAGGTGGCGGCATAGGCTTGGATATAATTCTCCACGCCATTGATCAAGGTAAGCGGGGTGCATAGCTCATGCGTAATGTGGGTAAAGAAATTCAGCTTGGACTCGTATAGCTTCTCTTTTTGCTCCTCCTTGATCTTGTCTGCGATCTGCTTCTGTTTCTTTAGTATTTGGTGATGGATACGATAGGTGGCGATGATGAGCAAAACTGTACCGATAAAAAGATACGTGAAAATGGCTAACGAGCTTAGATAAATAGGAGGTAATACCTTGATAGGTAGAGTGTATTCTTTTGCTGACGAATCAATGACATCGTTGCGATAACGGACTTTCAGCAAATATTCCCCGTACGGTAGGTTCATGAAAGTTACCTTGTTTGTCTTTTGCAATTTTTCCCAAGAGGAATTATAGTTGACCAACTGATACGAATACTCGTAATTCTCCCCGTTGATGTAATCCGGAGCGACGAACGCAATCGTTAACGATTGCACATCAGCCGGAACGGTTACACCGTTCCGGCTGATGTCCTTATATAATGGAAGGATTTGTTTATCCATTTGCAACTCGAAGAAACTTAATTCGGGTTGATAGGTATGCTCCGGCTCCGTTTGTTTATTTACCCAGACTAATCCGTTGATGCCTCCAAAGAATAAACGCTCGGAGTATGGGCATTTCCAATAAGCGTCATCAGAGAATTCCGTGACGCTAAAGTAAGGCTGATGATAATTATGGAAAAAGTTGTTCCGGGGATTATATTTGGTGAGACCTTTATTGGTACTAAGCCAGATACAGCTATCGTTCCCCTCATGGATACCATGGATCATGTCGTTTACGATCCCGTCGCTTTTATCGAATTGGCGTAAACGCATCTTTCCCCCTCTGAATTTAATCCGGGTGAGACCGGAGCTGGCGCCTGCATAAAACGTGGAATCTTCGGTCTGGCATACGGAAAGCACATCTCCAATGGCCGGGTTTCTTAAATTGTTGGTTTGCAGGAATTCATATCCTTGATTGAAAATATTGAAACGAATGACTCCGTAACCGCCACGGCTCCCGAGGAACAGGGTAGAGTCGTTGTCATATACCATCGATTGGATTTCTTTACAGATGTTCTTTCCGTTTTTTAACGGGAAGGTTTGTACCTTCCCGATTGTAGGTACGGCTTTATCTATATGTAAGGTAACCTTTTGCAATCCGTTACCCGTTGTCGCTAGCCATAATGTGGAATCATCTACCTCGCAAATAGAGTGGACATAGCGTAGAGGGGTGGTGTCTTCTCGTTGCGGTATCGTTTTTATTCGTTTCTCTTTATACGAATAATAGGTCAGTCCCGGGCCTTCCGTGCCAATCCAGATACATGGATGGTACTCGCTTTTTTGGAAGCAATACACACGGTTGCTGGATAGGCCGTCGGCGGTGGTAAAATGCGTGATAGCGCTTTGTGGGATCATCTTTTTGTTATGGTAAGTGTCATACGCTTGTATCCGGACAATACCGTCTCCTTTTGTCCCGAGCCAAAGGGATTGATCATCGTCTGTATATAAAGAACGTATGGGGTTCTGTATATTAATCGGTAAATCCTTGAGTAAGATAGAGCCGAAAAGATCGGGTTTGTCATAAAACATCCGTATACCTTGCCCGTCTGTTCCCAACCAGAGAATCTCCTGCCTTTTATCGTTCATTAGGCAAAAGATACCGATGCCCATATTTATCGTGTTTTCCGGTTGGCTTAGGTCTAGAATATTGCCGTTACGGAAAACGATATACACATTGGATTGGAAGGTGCATATCTTGATGATGTTACCATATTGTTTTGTCATTTCAGGCAGATCGAACAGGAATTCTTTCCCCTTTCCGTCTACATGCTGTCGATATAATTTATTGTCGGTATCTACTATGAAAATATGATTATTCTCGTAAAATGCGGATAAGATCGGTTTATTATGGAATTGGCGTTCTTCCGATAGCAAATTAAAAGTAGTATCGGAGAAATCCGGAGTCAACTTTTTCAGTATGCCCGAGGCTAATAATAAATAAAAATGTCCGTCCGTCCCGGCGAATAAGGTACGTACGGTTTGAGGGCCTACTCCTTCTCTCGGCAGGTCCCGGAACCCATCGCTAGATGGGGTGTAGCAAGAGATTCTGTTTTCCTTACAAATAGCGAGCGTGATGCCGGATGAATCGGAGGCCAATAGATCGCATTCCATGTATCCGGGGAAAGACTCGGTGACTTTCCGTTCTTTTAGTGAGAATTTATTGATACCTAAAGAGGTTGATATCCATAAAAAGCCGGGTTCTGCGTCGGATATTTTGTGAATGATATTACTACAAAGAGAGTTTTTGTTATTTAATTCGAAACGATATACATACGTATCTTTTCCGTTGTATAAGTTAAGTCCGTCGTAAGTCCCGATCCACAAATAGCCATCCGGATCTTGATGCATGCAAATAATAGCGTTATTTGAGAGATCAACCATAGAAGTTTTATGCAATACGGTTGAGGCAAATAGGTCTGTTTGCGTGATCAATATAAGGAAACTGGTTAACGCTAGAATAAGCCTTGTGAATCTCATGTATTTAAGATTTAGTGTTTGTTTTCAGCGCAAAGATAATATCTTTATGAACGAACAGAAAAGAATTCACTTTTTTGTTTACTTTTGCAAAAAGCAGGGCTTTCGTATAAATTAGAATGTCTGACGTATGATAATACGAAATAAAGTAAGTGACAGATGGAACAATGTGAAGAGAATTCTCAAGAAAATGACGATGTGATAATAGAGAAAGAAATTTCTAAATTAATAGAAGAACAGCGTTTATTTACGGAGAGTATATATGCTTGTCTGCCGGTGGGTATTGAAATTTATGACGCACATGGTGTGCTGCGTAGTATAAACGACCATGCGTTGAGGATGTATGGTGTGGATGACCGGACATCGGTGGTGAATATAGTCAATCTTTACAAAAGTCCATTTGTTGATTCAGAACTTTTAGCTCGGATACAATCGGGTGAAGATATTTCCTTGGAGTTTGAGTATGATTTTGATCGGGTTAATAAGGATGCATATTATTCTTCCTATAATAAAGACACGATGATCTATGGGGTTAAAGTTATCCCGATATGGAGTAGAAAAAAACATCTTATCGGACATATATTACTCGCAAATGATATGACTTCCGTGAAAGAGGTGGAATTCCGTACGGAAGAAAGCAAGAAAAATCTGGAGATGGCCAAGAAAGCGCAGGATCTGATCGCAAAACGTGATCTGGCCATGAAAGTCAGTAATATTGTTCATTGGGATTTTGATGTAAATTCCCAGAAATTCGAATCTTATAATGATCCGATCAACGATTACGTTTCAGATCGGTTATTGACCGTTTCGGAGTATATGGATGTTATATACCCCGAGGACCGGTCTGTTTTTTACGACGCAATGCAATCCCTGATAGCTGGAAAGAATGTCACCATCAATTTTACCTGTCGCATACAAACCAAGTATGATGAGACTTGGCAGTATTGTGATTTTATGGGTGTCCCTTTCGATCAAGATGAAAATGGAGATATAATACGCTATACGGGATTCAGGCAAAACATTCCTAAGATCCAGCAATTGAATCGGGAACTTAAAGAAAGAAATTTCAAGATAGAGCTTTCTTTCAAGACGGTTGGTATGTCGTATTGGGGTTTTGATGTAAAAAGCCTGAAATTCAGTGCTTTTAATGATCCTATCAATGATTTTTATTCGGAAAAGACAATCACTCCCGAGGATTATTTGAACGCTACACATCCGGATGATGTGGTTTTTGTGCGGAAATATATGGAGCATATGTTCCGGGGCATAGATAAAGATTTCAACGTTAAATATCGTTCCAAAACCAAATGGGATGACGAGTGGCAGACCTTATTGGTTACTGGAATCCAGGTTGAAAGAGATAAAGAAGGCCATGTGACTCGCTATACCGGTATTACGATCAATAATACGAAGTGGGAGAAGATGATTCAGCAATTGAAGGAATTAAAGGAGAAAGCGGAACTTTCGGATCGTCTCAAGTCTGCGTTTCTCGCTAATATGAGTCACGAGATACGTACCCCGTTAAACGCTATTGTTGGTTTTTCAGAGTTAATGGTAACTTGTGATGATCCGGAAGAAAAAAAAGAATATATAAATATCATCCAATCCAATAATGAGTTGTTATTGCGATTGATCAACGATATCCTTGATCTTTCCAAGATAGAGTCAGGCATAATTGAACGTAGGAAGGAGAATTTCAATCTGGCTAAGGTTTGTAATGAGTTATTTGTTACGATTCAGGCGAAGATGACAAATCCGAATGTCGAGTTACGTTTAGATGGTCCCAACTCGGAGTGCTGGGTACTTCTGGATAGAAACCGGCTTAAGCAAGTATGGATGAATTTCCTCACTAATGCGGTAAAATGCACCAAATCCGGATATATTAAAATGGGATATGGTATTGAAAGGGAAGGTCTTCGTATCTATGTTGAGGATACGGGAATCGGTATACCGGATGATTTGCATGACAAAGTATTTACCCGTTTTGAGAAATTGAATGAGTTCTCGCAGGGTACCGGACTTGGCTTGACGATCTCCAGAGCTATCGTAGAAGCGGCAGGGGGAGAAGTGGGCTTCACTTCAAAACTTGGTGTCGGATCTACTTTTTGGGCATGGTTGCCTCTTCGCCCTTAGGGCTGACTCCCCATTTATTGGTAATGTCCTTTTAAAATAGTGAAGGATGAGAAGCTTTTTTATCGCAATTTATAGGGATTTTAGAACTGGTGTAGCATATGTGACAGAAATATGACGATAATTCTCCTACCTTTGCGGCGGTAAAAATGTGGTATTAGATAAGATTGTTTATGAAATTTGAGAATGAGTGCTGGGATCACTTTAAGGGTGAGACCTGGAAAAGAGAGATCAATGTAAGAGATTTTATCCAGAGTAACTATACGCCTTATGAAGGGGATGATTCCTTTTTAGTCGCTTCTTCCGAGAAGACCCGTAAGGTCTGGAACAAGCTGACCGAGATGTTTAAGGTCGAGAGGGAAAAGGGAGTTTATGACGCCGAGACAAAATTACCTCAAGGGATCGATGTATATGGCCCGGGCTATATTGATAAGGAGAATGAGGTTATCGTTGGGTTACAAACCGATGCTCCGCTGAAACGTGGTATCTTCCCGAAGGGCGGTATCCGTATGGTCGAGAATAGCTTGGAAGCTTATGGTTATCATTTGGACCCGATGACGAAAGAGATCTTCACGAAGTACCGTAAAACTCATAACGAGGGCGTTTTCTCCGCATATACGGAAGAGATGATTGCCGCACGTCGTTCGGCTATTATCACCGGTCTGCCCGACGCGTATGGTAGAGGACGTATTATTGGTGACTATCGTCGTGTCGCTTTATATGGTACGGCAATCTTGATCGAGGAGAAAAAGCGTTTCTTGAATCGTTTGGATATCCAAGAGATCACGGAAGAGATCATCCAGAGCCGTGAGGAGATTTCCGAACAGATCAAGGCTTTGAAAGCGTTCGAGAAAATGTGCGCTAGCTATGGCTTTGATGTGACTCGTCCGGCACAAAACGCTCGTGAGGCGGTTCAGTTTGTGTACTTAGCTTATCTGGCGGCGGTAAAAGACCAAGATGGCGCGGCGATGTCTATCGGACGTACTTCTACGTTTTTGGATATTTATATCGAGAAAGACATCCGTGAGGGTAAGTTGACCGAAGAGGAGGCGCAAGAATTGGTAGACCAGCTGATCATCAAGTTGCGTATCGTTCGTTTCTTACGTACGCCGGAATACAATGATTTGTTCTCCGGTGATCCGGTTTGGGTAACAGAGTCCTTGGGCGGCCAAGGAGTGGATGGCCGTTCTTTGGTAACAAGAACTTCCTATCGTTATCTCCATACATTATATAATCTAGGTCCGGCACCAGAACCCAATTTGACAGTTCTGTGGTTTAAGAACGCTCCCGAGAACTGGAAACGCTTCTGTGCCAAGGTCTCTATCGATACATCGGCTATCCAATATGAGAACGACGATTTGATGCGTCCGGATTATGGAGATGATTATGGTATCGCTTGTTGCGTTTCTCCTATGAAGATCGGTAAGCAGATGCAGTTCTTCGGAGCCCGTGCGAATTTGGCGAAATGTTTATTATATGCGATCAACGGAGGACGGGATGAGCGCAGCGGCGTACAGGTAGCCCCGATGTTCGAGCCGGTTCGCGGCGAGTATCTGGAATACGATGAGGTGATGGCTAAGTATGAGCAAATGATGCGCTGGTTGGCGAAAGTGTATGTGAACGCCTTGAAGATAATCCATTATATGCATGATAAATACGCATATGAGGCATTCGAGATGTCGCTTCACGATGGAGATGTAGAGCGTATCCGTGCGACAGGTATCGCCGGTCTTTCTATCGTTGCCGATTCGTTGGCTGCTATCCGTGATACGAAAGTACGTGTGATCCGTGACGAGCGTGGCTTGGCGGTTGATTTCGAACGTGAGGGCGAATATGTTCCTTTCGGTAATAACGACGATCGTACGGATAGTATCGCTGTAGAGATCACCGAGAAGTTCATGGAATATTTGCGTCAGCACGAGACCTATCGCCATGCGAAACCTACGCAGTCCATCCTTACGATCACCTCTAATGTGGTATATGGTAAGAAGACTGGTACGACACCGGATGGCCGTATCGGTGGAACTCCTTTCGCTCCGGGCGCGAACCCTATGAACGGTCGTGATACGAAAGGTGCTATCGCTGCGCTAGCTTCGGTAGCGAAGCTTCCATTCCAGCATGCGCACGACGGTATCTCTTATACTTTCGCTGTTTCTCCGGCTACGTTGGGAAAGGAGCGTGAAGTGCAGATCAATAATCTGGTTAGCTTATTGGATGGCTATTTTACTCCGGATGGAGGTCAGCATCTGAATGTTAACGTATTTGATAAGGATTTGTTGATCGACGCTATGGAACATCCTGAGAAATATCCGCAACTTACGATCCGTGTATCCGGATATGCGGTAAACTTCGTGAAACTGACTCGTGAACAACAGTTGGATGTTATTTCAAGAACCATTAACCATTCACTGTAAGTGATAAAAGGTAAGATACATTCATTAGAGAGTTTCGGGACCGTAGATGGTCCCGGAATTCGCTTTGTCGTTTTTATGCAGGGCTGCCCGTTGCGTTGCCTGTATTGCCATAACCCGGATACTTGGAACCCGAAAGGGAAGGTGAAATATCAGATGACTCCCGGCGAGCTATTGACGGAAGTCTTACGGTATAAGAGTTTTATCGCCCGTGGGGGGGTGACTGTTACCGGTGGGGAACCTTTATTGCAACCTGAGTTTCTGAAAGAGTTTTTCCGTTTGTGCCAAGAGCAAGGTCTTCACACAGCTTTGGACACATCTGGTTTCGTATGTACCTCAAAAGCTTGGGAAGTCTTGGATTATGCGGACTTAGTGTTATTGGACATCAAAACCTTAAACCCGGATTTACATCCGTTACTGGCGGGTGTCAAGCAGGATAATACGCTTCTGTTCTTGGATGAATTGGAGAGACGTGGCATAGATACTTGGATTCGCCATGTTATTGTCCCCGGATATACGGATAATGACGAGTGGCTGGAGGCGTTAGCTCGGTATGTCAGTTCATATAAAGTGGTTCGCAAAGTGGAATTATTGCCTTATCATACGATGGGAACCTATAAATATGAGCAATTAGGTCTCGATTATCCGTTAAAGGGGGTGGAACCCTTATCAAAAGAACGTTTAGATAATGCGAAAGCGATATTCTCTCGCTACAAACCAGAAAATAACAAGGCCTGATCTCTCGATCAAGCCTTGCGATTATGCAACAGCTAATCAGGGAAAACAATCTAATCCGATTAGCTTTTAAACGATAGTAATAATTTTTTGCCTAGACTAACCTTGACTATTTAATATGTGTTTGTTTTGTTATATGCAACAAACTGTCTCTTATACACATCTCCGAGCCCACGAGACGGA
>ERZ1694964.465-NODE-465-length-19959-cov-8.792152_pt1 | contig 19959 bp, 15 predicted proteins | sample MGYA00581613_ERZ1694964 | MGnify/ENA primary metagenome ERZ1694964 (study PRJEB42213, sample SAMN07424513) | human gut metagenome | biome: ENVO:00009003; feature: ENVO:2100002; material: ENVO:00002003 | host: Homo sapiens | place: USA | collected 2015 ...
GATGTAGCTCCGTCTCGTGGGCTCGGAGATGTGTATAAGAGACAGCAATGAGTAGTCGTCAAGCATGGAGTTATCCACCGCCATGTTGATATATTCCATTTCGGTTTCCGTTTCGTCGGCAGCCATGCGGTCGGTCGCAGCCGGCGTACGGTCAGAGGAAGCCACGCGGATAATCAATGCCGCACCTACAAACATAGCTGCCATATAGGCCCAGGGTTTCACCCTCTCCCACATCGTAGGCTCTTTCTGTTCGAAGGCAAGTTTCTCCTTTTCGGGCAGACGGTTCATCAGCTCCGAAGTGAAATTCTCAAAATATCCTTCGGGAACACGGAAAGCATTCTCCGTCCCTACTTTCTTGAGTATGTTGTCTTCTTCTTTCATAAGCTCTTCTCCTTTCTGTTTGGTTAGACTTTTTTTCACGTTAAAGGTTTAATCTTCTTCTCCCAATATCTTCTCTATTTTTTTTACGGCATGGTGGTAGGACGCTTTCAAAGCCCCCACCGAAGTACCGAAAATATCGGACATCTGCTCGTATTTCATTTCCTGGTAGTACTTCAGGTTGAACACCATGCGTTGCTTTTCGGGCAAGGTGAGCAACGCTTTCTGCAAGGCCATCTGAGCTTTGTCGCCCGAAAAGTAAGAATCGCTCTCCAGCTTCTGAAGGGTGTCGGCTTCGGGAGCGTCCAACGACACGGTGCTCGCCGCCCGCTGTTTGTTCAGGAAAGTAAGGCATTCGTTCAGGGCGATGCGGTAGAGCCAGGTGGAGAGTTTGGCCTCTGCCCGGAAATAATCGATATTGAGCCATGCCTTGACGAAAGTGTTCTGAAGCAAGTCGTTGGCATCCTCATGCGAAAGCACCATGCGCCGGATTTGCCAGTATAACTGCTCGCTGTATTGCGCCACAATCATCTCAAATCCCCGCTTCTGCGTACTCTCTTCCTGAAGAAGCGCCAGCACTTCGCGTTCGTTATAAGAAGGGTTCATATAGTCTATTCACATTTATATCTTTTCTCTACGCAAAGATAGAAAATTAAAAACGAAAAGCCATCCGCAAGAGGCAAAAAGCCCGGCAGGCACAAAAGCATATTGCCGATTCGTTTGTTTAATGCTCCTCTTTGACTTGGCGGCAGATACATTCTGCCAGATGGTCGTTGACAAAGCCTGCTGCCTGCAAATGCGCGTAGCAAATCGTGCTCCCGAAGAACTTGAATCCCCGTTTTTTCATATCCTTGCTCATAGCATCGGATTGGGGCGATGATACAGGAATATCGCTCAATGAGTGAACGGTATTCACGATAGGCTTCCCGTCGGGGAAGAATGAAAGGGTGTAGTTATAAAAGCTGCCGAACTCCTTCTGCACGGCAAGGAACAGCCTTGCGTTCGTAATGGTCGATTTGATTTTCAGACGGTTCCGCACAATACCCTCAAACTGCATCAGACGCTCAACGTCCTCATCGGTCATTTGCGCCACTTGTCCGGCATCGAAGTTGCAAAAGGCTTTACGGTATCCCTCGCGCTTTTTGAGGATTGTGATCCAGCTCAGTCCGGCTTGGGAACTCTCCAATACAAGAAACTCAAACAGCGTCCTGTCATCGGTCACCAATCTTCCCCACTCCTCATCGTGGTACTTCACATACAGTTCATCCGTTCCGCACCAGCCGCAACGTCCGTTTATTATATCTTGCATACTTATAATATTTATACGTCAGCAAAGATAGCAAAATTCCGATTCACACCGATATGCAAAGCGTTTCTTTGGCCAACTGCGTGTCCGGAAAAACGGCGCGCGCCTCATCCAGCAATACCTGCTCATCGTCATAACGGGCGGAGAAATGACCTATCAGCAGCTTCTTCACTTCCGCATCGCGGGCTATCCGTGCGGCTTGCGAAGCGGTGGTATGGAACGTTTCTTTGGCACGCGGGGCGGCATCTTCGGCAAAAGTGGCCTCATGGAAAAGCAAATCCACTCCTTTTATCTGTTCCGTTATGGAAGGAAGATAAATCGTATCCGAACAATAGGCATAACGCCGCGGGGCAGCCGAGGGACGGGTGAGACGGGCATTGGGTATCACCTCTCCTTCCGGCGTAACGTAATCCGCACCGTTCTTGATACGGTTCAGCTCGTACACCGGCACTTGATAGAAGTCTATCATGTCGCGCAGGATATGATTGGGGCGCGGCTTCTCGGCAAACAGAAAACCGCAGCAAGGCATGCGATGCCGCAAAGGAATGGTGGTCACTGTAAGCGAACGGTCTTCATAAATCAAGGCGGCTTCTTTCGTCTCGAACGCGTGGAAGAAGATTTTATAGGTCATCTGATGATTAAAGAATGCAAGCATCGGCGTAAGAAGTTCTTCCAAACCTTTGGGAGAATGGATATGCAGGTCGGCCGTACGCCCCAAGAGATTAAGCGTGGATATCAGTCCCAGTAGCCCGAAACAGTGGTCGCCGTGCAGGTGGGAGATGAAGATACGGTTCAAACGCGAGAATTTGAGGCGTGACTTTCGGAATTGCAACTGTGCGCCTTCTCCACAATCTATCATAAAAAGTTTGTCACGTAAGTTCACTACTTGCGAAGTAGGAAAATGGCGGGTGGTGGGCAATGCCGAACCGGAGCCGAGAATATGTAGTTCGAATTTCTCCATGATGGTGCAAAGATAAGGGTAATCATCACAGATTGCACAGATTATCGGCAAGAAATTAAGAGCCTGCCTAAAAAGAAAGGGCACTTGTGTTTGCCACAAGCACCCTTACCTTATTTATATGGAGAAGTAATTACTTCTTTCCGGCTTCCATTTGCTCTTTCAAAGCAGCCAGAGCGTCGATGTCGCCCAAAGTTGTAGAAGCAGCCTGGTTTTGGATAGAAGCAGGAGCTTCTTCTCTCTTACCGGAAGACTTCTTGGCAGCTTTCTTTTCTGCTCTTTCTTCAGCCTTGGCTACATCTTCGAAGATGCGGCTGTGAGACAGGATGATACGCTTAGCATCCTTGTTGAACTCGATAACTTTGAATTCGAGCTTCTCGTCCAACTGAGCCTGTGAGCCGTCTTCCTTAACGAGGTGTTTCGGAGTAGCGAAACCTTCTACGCCATAAGGCAGAGCAACAACTGCACCCTTGTCCAGCATTTCGATGATAGTACCTTCGTGTACGGAACCTACTGTGAATACAGTTTCAAATACATCCCAAGGATTCTCTTCGAGTTGCTTGTGACCGAGGCTCAAACGACGGTTTTCCTTGTCGATTTCCAATACCTGTACATCGATGTCCGCACCGATTTGAGTGAATTCTGAAGGATGTTTAACCTTCTTAGTCCAAGACAGGTCAGAGATGTGAATCAAGCCGTCAACACCTTCTTCGATTTCTACGAATACACCGAAGTTAGTGAAGTTGCGAACTTTTGCAGTGTGCTTGGAACCGATAGGATATTTCTCTTCGATAGTTTCCCAAGGATCTGCTTTCAGCTGCTTGATACCGAGAGACATCTTACGTTCTTCGCGGTCCAGAGTCAGAACTACAGCCTCAACTTCGTCACCTACCTTCATGAAGTCCTGTGCAGAACGCAAGTGTTGTGACCAGGACATTTCGGATACGTGAATCAGACCTTCAACACCCGGAGCGATTTCGATGAATGCACCGTAGTCAGCCATAACTACAACTTTACCCTTCACGTGGTCGCCAACCTTCAGGTTAGCATCCAGTGCATCCCAAGGATGCGGAGTGAGTTGCTTCAAGCCGAGAGCGATACGCTTCTTCTCATCATCGAAGTCAAGGATAACGACGTTGAGTTTCTGGTCGAGTTCAACCACTTCTTTCGGATCGCTGACACGGCCCCAAGAAAGGTCTGTGATGTGAATCAAACCGTCTACGCCACCCAAGTCGATAAATACACCATAGGAAGTGATATTCTTAACGGTACCTTCGAGAACTTGTCCTTTTTCGAGTTTACCGATGATTTCTTTCTTCTGTTGTTCCAGTTCAGCCTCGATAAGAGCCTTGTGAGATACAACGACATTTTTGAATTCCTGATTGATTTTAACAACCTTGAATTCCATAGTCTTGCCAACGAATACATCGTAGTCGCGGATAGGCTTAACGTCGATTTGAGAACCCGGCAAGAATGCTTCGATACCGAATACGTCGACAATCATACCACCCTTAGTGCGGCACTTGATGTAACCCTTGATAATTTCTTCATTTTCCAAAGCAGCGTTAACACGATCCCAAGAACGGGTAGCACGAGCTTTGCGGTGAGACAGAACCAGCTGTCCTTTCTTGTCTTCCTGGTTTTCGATGTACACTTCTACCGTATCACCTACTTTCAGGTCGGGATTGTAGCGGAATTCATTCAAAGGAATGATACCGTCTGATTTGTAACCGATGTTCACAACTACTTCACGCTTGTTCATTGCGATTACGGTTCCGTCAACTACCTCGCGGTCGTTAACTTTGTTCAGCGTGTTGTCATACGCCTTTTCCAAGTCTTCGTGACTTACGTTTGTTACGGTTTCACCGTTTTCGTAAGCATCCCAGTTGAAGTCCTCAATGGGAGCAACATTTTTTAAATTTTCCATTAATAAATAAATTGTTTAACTCGTTAATTAAGTGAGACTTTATGTTGACTCATATTAAATCGGGCGCAAAGATAGGAGTATTTTCTTGAATGACAAAAAGTTCTTTCTGAAAATATCCGGTCTTTATGCCCGATTTCTAAAGATTTACACCTTATTATATGGTAGAATTCTCCCTGACATATGCCAAAGCCGCCCCTATGGCCGTGCGGTATTCCGCATAGGGCGGGATATGGAAACGCACATGATAAATGCTTTCCATCTTCGGAAACACTTCCCGGCATTGCGGCAACTGGGTAAGATTACCTATCAGCACAAAGTCCTTTACCGGACTGTTCAGGGCGGAAAGCACAGCCGCACCGCCGATAGTCTGGAGCACGGTATAAATGATGCCGCAGGCAATGTCTTCCGGTGAGGCGTTACTGTCGGCCTTTCCGAACAATGAAGCGGTAGCGGATACGGGCAGGTCGGGCAATGCGTTGTTACAGATATCGCCGATTTGCAGATTGACGCGGGTCACATCGCCTTTTGCCGCCAAACCGGCAACCTGATGAATGTCGTGTGTTTTGAGCAACAGCCGCGAAAGTCCCTGTAAGGTTCCGCCACCGATACCCATACCGCCGATATGCTGTATTTCATCCCCGTTGATTCTTACAAAGGAGGTACCTGTTCCCATGCTGACAACTATCAGCCGGTCGATGTCCGTAGCATGGCGCGCCCCGAGTCCGTTGGCTATGAACTCATCCGTCTTGCGGGTGGGAAGTCCGTAAAGCGGGCTGTCCACAAATGCACTGCCCACACCGGTCAGCATCACCTGCTCCACATCGGACAAATGGATTCCGTTATCATAGATATACTTGCCGAACGCTCCGAACAGGGAAGTTACCGGGTCGGCCGCCGTTATGAACATCGGAGACTGTATCTTGCCTTTATTGAGTCCTACGATTTTAGTAGTGCTTCCACCTACGTCTATACCTATTACAATTCCCATAGTCTTAAAATTTTGGCACAAAGATAAAGTATAAATTCTTAATAATATGCCTTTCGGACTTACCTATTGAACAACTCAAACGTAAACTTAACCCCTACTTCCTGGTACTTCCAGTTTGCAAAGCTTGTAAAAACGCCGAAATCGAAGATGTGCGTACCGATGCCATACCCAAGCTCAAGATAAGGATTCAGGTGGGGAACCACCAAAGCATTCAGATACAACCGTTCATTCAATACGTATTGAGTATATTTCTTCAAGCGACGGAGCAGCAGGAAAGGAGCCTCGTACGTAAAATGCCCGCGGATATACTTGCGGGACGAGTTATACCAACGCCCGTCGAGCAACTGGAACACTCCGCCGATTTCATCATTCCAGCCTACGGGAAGATTGGAACGGGCCAGATTGGCGAAATCCACAAAATAAAGCTCTTTCTGATTCGTAAAAGCACCCCAGCCGAAGCGGTAGTAAATGTCACGCATCAATCCCAACGGGATGTTGTGCTGGAAGTCCACTTCAATACGTTCGTACTTTCCGGTGCTGTGCATGACACCGCTGATACCGCGCTCCCAGTCTACGGAAACGGTGGGATATTTGGAATGAAGGTTGATTTTACGGTCGCCGCTCATATAATAATACTGACCGGGAGTCCACGTCAGGCGTACACGGGGTGCAAAGCTGTTATAACTGTGGCGGAACTTTTTCAGAACCGAAGGGTCGAATCCCGGATAAACGGATGACACACCCGCAGACATCACATTCGGAGCATCGGGGTAGACAAGAACGAATTTAGAACGCTCCACTTCGGTACGCCTGTGTAAGGAAAGCCCCACATCCAGAGTCAGACCGTTGACAATCTCCCAACTGTGGCGTATGTGCAAATACAAGTCCTTAAAATAGTCCAGGTGAATCTGGTCGAAATCAAAGATACTGTCGGGAATAGCTTTCAAATCGTCCAGCACGTCGCTGCTGTAGATACGGTTACCGTTACCCACGCTGACATGCAGGGCGGCACGCTTGCGGGGCCAATAGTCGAAATCGGAATTGACCGACCAGTAAAACTCCTTCCGTTTGAAGTTGTAACCTAACTTGGGAACGATACGCAACAGACGGTCGCCCTTAAACAGCCGGTTGTATTTAAATTCCTGACGGTAAGAGAAACCGTTGCTCTTGCTGTAGCTCAGCAGCAAAGGGTTTATAAGAGGCGAACAGCGCACACTCCCCATTTTGGCAAGGTCTACCGTATACTTGCTTATCAGCGCATCGCCTATCTGCCCCCAGAACTCCAGCCGCTTGTTCTTGGGCTTTTTCTTATAGAGAAGCGTGTCACGGCGCAAGAAGAAGTCCTCATACAGCTTCTTCTCATGCGCAGTCAGCGGAATAGGACGCAGCTTATTGAAGTGGGCGGTATCACGCCGGTAAGCATTGGTATCCGTCAGCAGAGTATAAGATTCCGACAGGTCGTATTTGCTTTTTGTCCTGTTCCGCACAACAGCCGGGTCTTTCTGACTAATCTCCTTATAGTCGAGTACCGCCGTATAGCTGCCGTCGATGACATTGCCCAGCAAACAAAATGTGGCATCGATGTTGAAATGCACAGGCAAAAACTCATTAGCGCTCCCCACCTGTCCCATTCTTACCAGATTATTAAAACGCAGCATCTCGGAACGCCCGGAAAAACGAATCTCGCGCACACTCCACACATTGTCGCTGACCACCATGTATCCCCCCACGAGCTGAAAACTCTTGCTCTTCGGCATAAAACGGATACGGAACTCACGGTTGTGCGCTTCACCCATTATGGAATCTATATAATAGGTATAGAATTTCTTTGCATTGGAAGCCAGCGGGGAGAGCAGCTTATCATACAGCAAGGTGGAAGAGTAGATATTGATGTGGAAGTATTCAAGCAAACGGCCGTCCAGTTCCCAAAGTTCGGAAGAAGTGCCCACACTGGCTTTCACTTTCTGGTCGTAAATATCGGGAGCGGTATAATGCAGTTCGCTGTATGTCTCCATCATATACTCCCGGACCCCTTTCTTCATACGGAACATGGAAGGGATAAAGCGGAGCAGGTGATTTTTCTTGCGGATGTTTGCCCAGCCTTTTATATAAAGTTCCGCCTTGTACTCATCGACAACGCGCTCGTAAAAAGGCGCAAAGAAGATAACCTTGTCCATAATGGAATCCGCATAAGCCCGTTGTCCCGCATACGATTGGGGAACAGCCGTAGCACCCGCCTTCTGCAAACTTGCACACAAGAAACAGATTCCTATCCATATACATATAATATGTTTCAACCGCAATATCTTCTTATGAGGGAACAAATATAGAAAAAAAGTAATAACTTCCACCTTTATTCCATTTTCATTTTCAGAGGACGATATTTCTCCAAAAAACATTATTTTCAAGAGCACCCCTTATTTTTTAGGGGTATATCTTCAAAAAACATATAAAAAAGCAAGATTACCCCCTGAAAAGTAGGGGGTAATTCAGAAAAAACATATAATTTTGCGCCCAACAACCAATAAAAGAAGAGACTAATATGTCAAAAATGAGATTTTTTGCTTTGCAAGAGCTCGCCAATCGCCGCCCTCTTGAAGTCATCACTCCTTCAAACAAGTTGTCCGATTATTACGGCAGCCATGTTTTCGACCGTAAAAAGATGCAGGAATACCTGCCCAAAGAAGCCTACAAAGCTGTAACAGACGCCATTGAAAAAGGAACTCCCATCAACAGGGAAATGGCCGATTTAATAGCAAACGGCATGAAAAGCTGGGCAAAATCCCTGAACGTTACCCACTACACCCACTGGTTCCAACCTCTGACAGACGGTACAGCCGAAAAGCATGACGGCTTCATCGAATTCGGAGAAGACGGAGATGTCATTGAACGCTTTTCCGGAAAGCTGCTTATCCAACAGGAACCGGATGCTTCTTCTTTCCCCAACGGCGGTATCCGCAACACATTCGAGGCACGCGGATATACGGCATGGGATGTTTCTTCACCGGCTTTTGTCGTAGACACCACGCTCTGTATCCCAACAATCTTCATCTCCTACACAGGCGAGGCGCTGGACTATAAGACACCTCTGCTCAAGGCTCTTGCAGCTGTGGACAAAGCCGCAACGGATGTCTGCCAGCTTTTCGACAAGAACATAGCACGCGTATATACGAACTTGGGCTGGGAACAGGAATATTTCCTCGTCGACCTGGCGCTCTATAACGCACGTCCCGACTTATGCCTGACAGGACGTACACTCATGGGGCACTCTTCTGCCAAAGACCAGCAGTTGGAAGACCATTATTTCGGCTCTATCCCGCCACGTGTCACTGCCTTTATGAAAGAACTGGAAATAGAGTGCCACAAACTGGGCATTCCCGTCAAGACGCGCCACAACGAGGTTGCCCCCAACCAGTTTGAACTGGCCCCCATCTTCGAGAATGCCAATCTTGCCAACGACCACAACCAGCTGGTTATGGATTTGATGAAACGCATCGCACGCAAACACAACTTTGCCGTGCTGTTGCATGAAAAGCCATACAGCGGCGTGAACGGTTCGGGCAAGCACAACAACTGGTCGCTCTGCACCGATACGGGAATAAACCTTTTTGCTCCGGGAAAAAATCCGAAAGGCAACATGCTGTTCCTCACATTCCTTGTGAATGTACTGATGATGGTATACAAAAACCAGGACTTGCTCCGCGCTTCCATTGCAAGTGCCGGAAACAGCTACCGCTTAGGCGCCAATGAGGCTCCCCCTGCCATTTTATCCATATTCCTGGGCAAGCAGTTATCTTCCATCCTCGATGAGATAGCCCGCCAGGTAAGCAACAGTAAGATGACGGCCGAGGAAAAGACTACGCTAAAGTTAGGTATCGGACGTATCCCTGAAATTCTGCTGGACACGACAGACCGCAACCGCACCTCTCCTTTCGCTTTCACGGGAAACCGTTTTGAGTTCCGCGCCGCCGGTTCATCAGCCAACTGTGCTGCGGCAATGATTGCCATCAATGCGGCAATGGCCAACCAACTGAACGAATTCAAAGTATCCATTGAGAAGCTCATGGAAGAGGGTGTCGGCAAGGACGAAGCCATTTTCCGCATTCTGAAAGAAACAATCATCGCCTCGGAACCCATCCGTTTTGAAGGAGACGGCTATTCCGAACAATGGAAACAGGAAGCTGCCAAACGCGGACTGACCAATATCTGCCATGTGCCGGAAGCCTTGATGCGTTATATGGACAACCAGGCACGTTCCGTGCTCATCGGCGAACGCATCTTCAACGAAACGGAGCTGGCCTGCCGTCTTGAAGTGGAACTGGAGAAGTACACAATGAAAGTACAGATTGAAAGCCGCGTTTTAGGTGATCTTGCCATCAACCATATCGTACCGACTGCCGTTATCTACCAGAACCGTTTGCTGGAAAACCTGCGTGGACTGCGCGAGACTTTCACTCCGGAAGAGTATGAAATACTCAGCGCTGACCGCAAGGAACTGATACGTGAAATCTCCCACCGCGTAACAGCCATCAAAATGCAGGTACGTGAAATGACGGAAGCCCGCAAGGTTGCCAACCACATGGACAATTACAAAGACAAGGCCTTTGCATACGAAGAAACAGTACGCCCCTACCTGGAAAGCATCCGCGAGCATATCGACAATCTTGAAATGGAAATAGATGATGAGATATGGCCGTTGCCGAAGTACAGGGAACTGCTGTTCACCAAATGATAAATGAACGGCTTTGCTGATAAACCGACTTCAAATTATGAATGATGAACCTGCCGCATTGTCATGCCAAACGGTAATTCATCATTCATAATTTAAAATTCCTTCCCCCTTTCCTTGCACTTTTTTGATACAAATGTGTCATTTTTAATTTTTTCTTTTTACATTTGTGCTGTACAACACAGTTTTGCAGCATTTATGGTAAAAATAAATTTATCCGATATTAATGTTCCGGAGTTGATTCCCGATATATGGTCACCTCTGAATGAAGAACAGCGAGAGTTTCTTGCCAACCATTTTACGCTTCAGAATTATAAGAAGAACGAGATTATCCATTGTGAAGGCGAGACACCTACTTGCCTGATGTGTCTGCTGAATGGAAAAGTCAAAATCTATAAAGACGGTGTGGGCGGAAGAAGCCAGATTATCCGTATGATCAAGCCCACTGAGTATTTCGGATATCGCCCTTATTTTGCCAAAGCGGATTATGTAACCGCTGCCTGTGCATTTGAACCGTCATTGGTCTGCCTGATACCCATGACTGCCATAATGACATTACTATCGCAAAACAATGAACTGGCGATGTTCTTTATCAGACGATTGTCCATTGACCTCGGTATCGCCGACGAGCGTACGGTGAACCTCACCCAAAAGCATATCCGCGGCCGTCTGGCAGAATCGCTTATTTTCCTCAAAGAAAGCTATGGTCTGGAAGAAGACGGTTCTACTTTAAGTATCTACCTGTCCCGTGAAGATTTAGCCAACCTTTCCAATATGACAACATCCAATGCTATCCGCACCCTCTCACAATTTGCTGCGGAACGCCTGATTACCATTGACGGAAGAAAAATCAAAATTATCGACGAGGAAAAGTTGAAGAAGATAAGTAAGATAGGATAAACTTCTAAAATCGGGAATTGAGAATAAAAAAATAGGGCTGCGCGGTGTTTGTTATACAACACTTGTATCGCGCAGCCCTATTTTTTTATTCTCAATTCCCAATTTTTAATTTAACAAGAATCTTTCCGCCTCAATCGCTGCCATACATCCTGTAGCTGCCGCTGTGATGGCCTGACGGTAATGAGGGTCAGCAACATCTCCCGCTGCAAACACTCCGGGAACCTTTGTACGGGGAGTACCGGGTTCTGTCAGTATATAGCCCGTTTCGTCGGTGTCGACATACGGTTTGAAAATATCGGAATTAGGCTTATGGCCGATAGCCAGGAAAAAGCCGTCGATAGCCAGGTCATAACGCTGTTCGTCCGCTTCACCCATACGCTTCACCAAGTGTACGCCTTCCACACCGTTATCTCCATATAATCCTACCGCATTGTGTTCAAACAAAACTTCAATTTTCTCGTTCTCCATTACACGCTTCTGCATAATCTTGGAAGCACGCAAGAACGGTTTACGCACAATCAGGTACACTTTGCTTGCCAGACCCGCCAGATAAGAGGCTTCCTCACATGCCGTATCGCCGCCGCCAACTACCGCTACGACCTTCTTCCGATAGAAGAAACCGTCACAGGTAGCACAGGCGCTGACACCCATGCCGGCATATTTCTTCTCGTCTTCCAGTCCTAAATACTTGGCAGCAGCACCGGTAGCAATAATAACGGTCTGCGCTTCAATGACCTTTTCTTCATCAATGGTTATCTTATAGGGAGACTTACTCAAATCGGCAGCCGTAGCCACGCCGAAACGCAAGTCCGCACCGAAGCGTTCAGCCTGTTTGCGCAAATCCTCCATCATCTGCGTACCGCTGATGCCTTCCGGATAACCGGGAAAATTCTCGATATCGGTGGTGGTAGTCAACTGTCCGCCGGGTTGAAGCCCCTCATAAAGCACCGGAGAAAGATTGGCACGTGCAGCATAGATAGCTGCGGTATATCCGGCAGGACCGGAACCTATAATTAAACACTTTACTTTTTCTGCTTCCATATTATTCTTTTTTATTAGTAACGTTTATCATCTTAAATCAACCAATTCCGCTGTAGGATATGCTTTCCTGTCAAACACAAAAAGGCTGTCATCATAGTTCTTGCCCGTCTGATAGGAATTTATGAACACTACTGCCGCATCTTTGCTGCCCCGCTGAACCATACTCAGTTTTAACGGGCGGAACGAACCTTTTTCTATATACAGGATAATACATTGCATATCCTGACTGCGTTTGGTAGCGTTCATCACCACTTTATACGCCGTATCATCCGAAGCATTGCCGGTTTTAGCCACTTTCAGCTTATAATCCTGCTTATAAAGCGACAACCACGAATAAGGATTGATGCTCTGCAACTCTTCCGGAGTGGGTTCGGAAACATTAACCTCATCGCTCGAAGCAAGATAACTCCACTGTGTGCGTCCATCGAACCATGTCGTCACTCCTTCCGTCTCCAGCAGAAATTTATCGCCTTTCAAACGGATGGAACCGTTCGTATTCCCTTCAGGCGCACGGACGGAGAAAGTGATTTTGACCCCACCTTCCCTGCGGAAAGCATCTGCCGCACGGTCAAGTATATCTCTGGCATCCGGCTGCTGTGCAACCGTAGGGATAGTCAGGAAAAGCATCCAGACTGTGAATAAAAGACTGTTGATTTTCATGTACTTCAAACGTTGATTTGTTACAAATTGTTCAAACGCGTTTCCAAGTCCGTTATATCCACGCAGAACACCTCACGCGCTTTACTGCCTTGCGCCGGACCTACAATCCCGGCTTTCTCCAACTGGTCCATAATACGCCCCGCACGGTTATAACCGATGGCAAATTTACGCTGGATAAGCGAAGTGGAACCTTGCTGCTGATACACTATCAGCCGGGCGGCATCTTCAAACAGCGGGTCAAGACGTCCCATATCCACATCGCCCAAATCGCCGTTTGCATTTTCATCCACATACTCAGGCAGGTAGAATGCAGTGGGATACCCCTGCTGACGGGCTATGAATTTCGTTATCTCCGCCACTTCCGGCGTATCGATAAACGCGCACTGCACACGAACCGGGTCCGCACCTTGCAGGAACAGCATATCGCCGCGACCGATCAACTGATTGGCTCCCGGCCGGTCGAGGATGGTACGGGAGTCCACCATAGCCGACACCCGGAAAGCGATACGTGCCGGGAAGTTGGCCTTAATCGTACCCGTAATGATATTCGTCGTAGGACGCTGGGTAGCAATAATCATGTGTATACCTACGGCACGCGCCAACTGGGCGATACGGGCAATAGGCAGTTCCACATCCTTACCGGCTGTCATAATCAAATCGCCGAACTCATCAATCACCACCACGATATACGGCATGAACTTATGTCCCTTTTCCGGATTCAGGCGGCGGTTGATAAACTTCTCGTTGTATTCTTTGATATTACGCACATGTGCAGCTTTCAGCAGGTCGTAACGGGTGTCCATTTCGATACAGATAGAGTTCAAAGTCTGTACAACCTTGGTAACATCCGTTATAATGGCATCCTCACCATCGGGCAGCTTGGCAAGGAAATGATGTTCTATCACCGAATAGATGCTGAACTCCACTTTCTTCGGGTCCACCAGCACGAACTTCAGTTCCGCAGGATGCTTCTTATAGAGCAGGGAAGTAATGATGGCATTCAACCCGACAGACTTACCCTGACCGGTAGCACCCGCCACGAGCACGTGGGGCATTTTACACAAATCCACCATAAAGACCTCATTGGTAATGGTCTTACCCAATGCAATAGGCAGGTCGTACGTAGACTCCTGAAACTTCTTACTGCCGATGATGCTCTGGCCCGAGACAATCTTTGGATTGGAATTAGGCACTTCAATACCGATTGTTCCCTTTCCCGGTATCGGAGCAATGATACGGATGCCCAGCGCGGAAAGGCTGAGTGCGATATCATCTTCCAGACCGCGTATCTTGGAGATACGGACACCCTGTTCCGGCGTAATCTCATACAGCGTCACCGTAGGGCCCACCGTAGCCTTAATGGTACTGATTTCGATACCGAAGCTGCGCAGCGTATTGATAATCTTATCCTTATTGGCATTCTGTTCTGCCATATCGATGGTCGGTTCGGCATTGTCATAATGCTTCATCAGGTCAATGGTCGGATAATGATAGTTTTCCAAGTCAAGACAAGGGTTATACGGCTCTATTTCCGGACCGCGATACTCTTCATCCTCCACAGTCTCCACCTCAAAGACAGGACCTTTTTCCTCTTGCCGTCCCGATGCCGGAATGGCAGAAACGGTATCGGACGGCGGAGTCTCAATCGTCATAAGCACTTCGTCTTCTTCTTTTTCTTTGGCAAGTGAAGCTTTATGCGTTGTGGCATCTCCCAGGTCGAGCATTATTTCATGAGCATCCTCATCCTTCTCTTCTTTTCCGGCTTCTTCCGGAGCCTTCGTTTCTTCTTCTCTTCCCGCATCAGAAGCCGTTTCCGCCATTACCGGCGACTTCTTCCCCTTTACAGTCCAGGAATCTGTAAACTCTTTCGGAGCTTCACCGGATTTGCGTTCCGCCTTTTCTTTATGTTTCAGGAAACTGAGACTGAAAAGTTTTCTCAACCAGATAACGGTACGTGCACTCAGATAAATAAGGAAGCATATGGCAGTAACCAGCAGTATCATCCACAACCCCGGCACTCCCACTTGAGACACCAGCCAGTTGCTGACATTATATCCGTGCATGCCGCCCAGATAGAGGAAAGAGTCCTTATATTGGTCCACAAACACGAACCCGAAGAATATCGAGAACCAAATCAGCAGCAGGGAGCATCCTATGAACCACTTCCACAAACGTACCACGCGGACACGCATCAGCTTTAATCCGGCTACAGCCAGAAACACCAAGATGAAAAAGGAAGAGATGCCGAAGCAATCGTTTATCAAATAACTGGCAAGCTGCGCCCCACGCGAACCGGCATAGTTCTTCACGCCGTTATGCGTGGAAATCAGTTCCTGCGCATTACCCGAATCTATAATACTCTGGTCTGCCGCCCCCGTAAAGAAGAAAGACGAAAAGGCCAGCAGCAGATAAACCGAAAAGATTACCAGTATCAGACCGGCAACAAAATGAACGGTTTCATTCTTTAAGACAGCAGCTGCCTTTCCGAAAAAAGAGATAGAGTGTTCCGTATCTTTGGTTGTATTTTTTTTGACCATAATGTATTCTGCTAATATCCGTACAATGACGCAAAAGTAACAAAAAAAAGCTTATGCAGTAATGCTTTCAAACCTTTTTCGTACCTTTGCGTTTCAAATCAAGAAGATATGAAAAAAGAAAGTCAAGTGATATTCGACCGCAATGTCGTGGAATTCGTAACCGTAGCTGCCGAGTTCTGCAAGTTTCTGGAACAGACGGAAACCATGAAGCGTTCCGTCTTCGTCGATACATCCTTAAAGATACTTCCCCTGCTTTATCTCAAGGCATCCATGCTTCCCAAATGCGAAACGATAGGCGATGAACCCCTCGAAACATTCGTAACAGAGGAAACTTACGAAATACTCCGCATGAACCTGGCCGGTATTCTTGCCGAAAAGGACGATTACCTGGATGTATTTGTATCGGATATGAAGTACAGCGACCAGCCCATCACCAAAAACATTTCCGAGGATCTGGCCGACATCTACCAGGACATCAGAGACTTTATTTTCGTATTCCAGCTGGGACTCAACGAGACGATGAACGATTCACTCGCCGCCTGCCAGGAACACTTCGCCCTATACTGGGGCCAAAAGCTGGTGAACACCCTGCGTGCCCTGCACGATGTGAAGTACAACCAACCGGATGAGGAAGAGGAAAACGAGGAAGCGGAGGAAGATGAATAAACTTTAAGCTATGATTATCAGAAGAAGTATAAATAAAGAAGAAGTAAAGGACATGCCGAAAGCCGTCTTCCCCGGACAGATACACGTTGTCCAGACTCCTCAAGAGGCAGAGCGTGCTGTGGCTTATCTGAAAAAATGCTCCATATTGGGTATCGACAGCGAAACGCGTCCGTCATTCACCAAAGGGCAGTCGCATAAGGTGGCTTTATTGCAGATTTCGTCGGAAGAGCATTGTTTCCTTTTCCGCCTCAATCTCACCGGACTCACCCTTCCGGTTATCACGTTGCTCGAAACCCCCGCCGTAACCAAAGTCGGCCTCTCCCTGCGCGACGACTTCATGATGCTGCACAAACGTGCTCCGTTTGAACAGCGCGGCTGCATCGAGCTGCAGGAATATGTCCGCACGTTCGGCATTCAGGACAGAAGCCTTCAAAAGATATATGCCATCCTTTTCGGAGAAAAGATTTCAAAGAGCCAGCGCCTGTCCAACTGGGAAGCCGATGTGCTGACACCGTCCCAACAACAATACGCAGCTACCGACGCATGGGCCTGCCTGAACATATACAACCGGCTGCAGGAGCTGAAGCGTACCGGTGATTTTGAACTGGCAATCGAAGAAAGTTGCCACACAACCACATTATAACGTTACCACATCTTAATTATAATTATGTATAAAGTATATCTAAAGCCAGGTAAGGAAGAATCATTAAAACGTTTTCACCCCTGGGTGTTTTCAGGTGCCATCGCACATTTCGACGGAGAGCCGGAGGAAGGGGAAGTTGTTGAAATCTATACATCCAAGAAAGAGTTCATAGCCAAAGGACATTTCCAAATCGGCAGCATTGCCGTCCGTGTACTCAGCTTCTGTCGGGACGAGGCTATCGATGCCGGCTTCTGGAAACGCAAACTCAGCATAGCTTACGATATGCGGCGCAGCATCGGCATAGCCGGAAATCCCACCAACAATACTTACCGTCTGGTACACGGCGAGGGCGACAATCTGCCGGGGCTCGTGATTGACATCTATGCCCGCACAGCCGTGATGCAGGCACATTCCGCCGGTATGCACCTCGACCGCATGGCGATAGCCGATGCACTGACCGAGGTGATGGGCGACCAAATAGACAATATATACTATAAATCCGAAACGACACTTCCCTTCAAAGCCGACCTCTATCCTGAAAACGGTTTCCTGAAAGGGGGAAGCGCGGATAACATCGCCATGGAATACGGTCTGAAATTCCATATCGACTGGCTGAAAGGCCAGAAAACCGGTTTCTTTGTAGACCAGCGCGAGAACCGTTCACTGCTGGAACGCTATGCCAACGGTCGCAGTGTGCTGAACATGTTCTGCTATACCGGCGGTTTTTCGGTTTACGCCATGCGCGGCAATGCCACACTGGTACATTCCGTAGACAGCTCGGCCAAAGCCATCGACCTGACCAACAAGAATATCGAATTGAACTTTCCCGGCGACAACCGTCATGCAGCCTATGCAGAGGATGCCTTTAAATACCTTGACCGCATGGGCGACCAATACGACCTTATCATTCTGGACCCGCCGGCATTTGCCAAGCACCGCGATGCCCTGCGCAACGCCCTGCAAGGCTATCGGAAACTCAACGTCAAAGCTTTCGAGAAAATCAAACCGGGAGGCATACTTTTCACATTCTCCTGTTCGCAGGCCGTCAGCAAAGAGAATTTCCGCACTGCCGTATTCACCGCCGCTGCCATGTCGGGCCGCAGCGTGCGCATCCTGCACCAGTTGACACAACCCGCCGACCACCCGGTAAGCATCTATCACCCCGAAGGCGAATACCTGAAAGGACTTGTGCTATACGTGGAATAAGCAGGAACCGGCTTCTGTACGGGAAGGACAGAAAAAGCCCTTCATATACTAAACATTGTTAATATACTAAAGAAAACAAGCAAAACATTATGTTTTATAACATAAATCCCTTTATCTTTGCACCGTGTTTTTCATGGTATTAGATTTAAGGTTAATAAAGATTGGCTGTCTGGGATAGATAGCCTTCTTTTTTTTATACCTCCCGCCTTCCCTTTTTTTGATGCTTTATACATCGCCTTTTCCGATAATTTGTCTACATTTGCGTTTTATTAATTAGTTCAACTTCGAAAGACACGTTAATTTATAGAAAGCATTATGAGCATCAAGATTCGCTTAATCATTATGAATTTCCTACAGTTTGCCGTGTGGGGAGCATACCTCACATCAATGGGCAGTTACCTGGTAAACGTAGGCCTGCACGAGCACATCGGTATGTTTTACGCCATGCAGGGAATCGTATCGTTGTTTATGCCTGCCGTTCTCGGCATCATTGCCGACCGCTGGATACCGGCACAAAAGCTGTTAAGCTTCAGTCACTTCACCGCAGCCCTGTTCATGGCCGCAGCCGGATACTACGGCATGACGAAAGGTGCGGAGGTAGATTTCGGTACTCTGTTCACACTTTACTCGTTAAGCGTTGCTTTCTATATGCCTACATTGGCATTGTCGAACTCCGTGGCCTACACCGCACTCGACAAAGCCGGACTGGATACCATCAGGACATTCCCTCCCATACGTATTTTCGGCACAATCGGATTCATCTGCTCCATGTGGGTGGTGGACCTGCTCGGACTGCAAAATAATTACGGGCAGTTCTTTGCCTGCGCCATCATCGGAGTAGCGTATGGCGTATATGCGCTGACCCTGCCGGAATGCCCCACCAGCAAGGGCGACAATGCCAAATCATTGGTAGAGGCACTGGGCTTACGCGCCTTTACGCTATTCAAGCAGAAGAAAATGGCTGTTTTCTTCATTTTCTCCATGCTGCTGGGCGTTTCCTTGCAGATTACCAACGGATTTGCCAATCCCTACATCAGCAGTTTCGGCAGTATTCCCGAATATGCCGGCACTTTCGGAGTGCAACATGCCAACATCCTGATTTCGCTGTCGCAAATATCCGAAACACTCTGCATCCTGCTGATACCTTTCTTCCTGAAACGCTTCGGCATCAAGCAGGTGATGCTGATTGCCATGCTGGCATGGGTATTGCGCTTCGGGCTCTTCGGCATGGGCAATCCCGGAAGCGGCGTATGGATGTTTATACTTTCCATGATTGTGTACGGTGTGGCATTCGATTTCTTCAACATATCCGGTTCGCTGTTTGTTGACAGAGAGACCGACCGGGGCATCCGTTCCAGCGCACAGGGACTGTTCGTTATCATGACAAACGGTTTCGGTGCCACTATCGGCACACTGGGTGCACAGGCGGTAGTGAATCACTTTGTAGATTTCAACAGCAATGTCCCACAGATAGCGCAATGGCAATCGGCATGGTACGTATTTGCAATCTACGCGCTGACCGTAGCAGTGGTGTTTGCCATCGTATTCAAGTACAAACACCATCCGGAAGATTTAAAGTAACTACAGCCGATGAACAAAAAAAAGATTGAGCTGCAAGTATTGAATATCTCAAACAGCCAGGCACAGGCCGGCGCTTATGCCATGGTGCTGGGCGAGATAAACGGCATGCGGCAACTGCCGGTTATCATAGGCAGTGCCGAGGCACAATCCATGATGATTGAAATGAGAGGCATCGTTCCTCCCCGGCCGCTGACTCATACGCTGTTTGCCTCAGTTCTCAAGGTACTGGGGGCAACCCTGTTGCGCGTGCTTATTTACAAAGTGGACAACGGTGTTTTCTATTCTTACCTCTATATGAAAACGGAAGAGACCATCCTGCGCATCGACGCACGTACCAGCGATGCCGTGGCCCTCGCCTTGCGCATGGATGCCCCCATTTTCATATACGATGATCTGTCTCTTATACACATCTCCGAGCCCACGAGACGGAGCTACATCT
>ERZ1694964.497-NODE-497-length-19073-cov-6.194237_pt1 | contig 19073 bp, 10 predicted proteins | sample MGYA00581613_ERZ1694964 | MGnify/ENA primary metagenome ERZ1694964 (study PRJEB42213, sample SAMN07424513) | human gut metagenome | biome: ENVO:00009003; feature: ENVO:2100002; material: ENVO:00002003 | host: Homo sapiens | place: USA | collected 2015 ...
ATCTACACAAGGCTATTCGTCGGCAGCGTCAGATGTGTATAAGAGACAGGGTTGAGAGCATCTTTTACACGTGCTTCAATGGGTTGCGTATCATCTAAATATACAGGAGTTTGCGCTGTCAGAGTAGTCAATGAACAGGCAAACAGGAGAGTTGAAAAGAGTTGTTTCTTCATTATTATTACATTAAAGATATTATTTTTAGTCGTTGGCGGAATTCATTCATTCTGTTAGGATATGAACTAAATGTGATAAGGTGGTAGAGTGATAAAGTGATAACGGGATAACGCTCTGTGATATATAACGCAACCACTTTATCACCCTATCACCTTACCGCCTTATCACTCTTTTTCTTCTTTTCCATTCCGTAATGAATGAATTCCGCTAACAAGTTACTTTTATTTTGCTTTAATAGCGGTCACTGCCGTTTTCAATCCTTCGGATGTAGCCGTCAGTTTGATGCCTCCGGATTTTCCATCACTTTGAACAACCACCAGGCACTTCCCATAGAAAGCCCTGCGATGATCAGCTTTGAATTTCTCCATTGAAACAGGACTACCATTGTCTACACCGGCAATGAATCCTGCACCTTGCACATCGAACATGATCTGATTATCGGCATTCGGACAAAGATTACCATCTTTATCCAGCACCTCCACTGTTACAAAACTAAGATCTCTGCCATCTGATTTGATTTCATTCCGATCAGCCGTCAAGCGTATCTGTGCAGGTTCTCCGGCTGTATGTATTTCCTTTTCCAATACCGTTTTTCCATCCTTGCGGGAAACGACTTTTACCACACCCGATTCATACTTCACACGCCATACGACATGAAAATCATCCTTACCTTTTGTACGCACGCCCTGTGACTCGCCATTTACAAAAAGCTCCACCTCATCCGCATTATTATAATAAGCCCACATATCTATATCCTGTCCCGGTGTCCAGTTCCAATGCGGAAAAAGGTGCAATACCTTTTTCTCCGGATGCCATTCCGACTGATAGAGATAATACACATCTTTCGGGAAACCGGCCAGATCGACAATGCCGAAATAAGAGCTACGGGCAGGCCAACCGTAAGGAGTCGGTTCACCCAAATAGTCAAACCCGGTCCAGACATACTGTCCGCTGATAAAATCATTATTTTTCACGTGGCGCATCGTGCCCTCATGGCTGTTCCCCCAAGGTACATGACAGTTATCATACGAAGAACAGGAGAAACTATCATCAAAATAAGGTTTATCCCAACGTTCAGGGCAAATAACAGTTTCGTCACTCGGCATCCGGTAGTAGCCACGTGTCATCAGTGCTGATACACTTTCCGCCACAATGAAGGGTTTACCGGGAAATTTCTCGGGCACACCGGCAAACCAATCATCATGGTAATTGAAGCCGATGAGATCTAATGCTTCCGAACGGAACAAGTGATTATTCGGGTTCGGTTCATTACAGCCAGCCGTAACGGGACGGGTAGAATCGAGGGCTTTTACCATATCTGCCAGTTTCTTCGTCAGTAAAGAGTTCACGCTCATCTCACCTTCTTTCGCCAGCATACTCTGATCATGACCAAAATTCAGAATCAGGTTCGCTTGTTCCAAGGTCAGCGTATCCGCTTTTGCATCCGACCATTGTTCCAGCACTTCGTTACCGATGCTCCAAATGAAAACAGAAGGATGGTTACGGTCGCGAAGTATCAAATCCGTCAGATCGCGTTCGTGCCACTCGTTGAAGTAGCGGGAATAGTCATGAGCCGTTTTTCTTTTGCGCCACATATCGAACGTCTCATCCATTACGATAAATCCCATACGGTCACAAAGATCGAGTAGTTCCGGTGAGGGAGGATTATGAGAACAGCGAATACCGTTACAACCCATTTCTTGCAGTATCTCCAGCTGACGCTCGATAGCGCGGATATTGACTGCCGCCCCAAGACACCCCAGATCGTGATGCATACATACACCATTAATCTTCAGCCGTTCTCCATTCAGAATAAATCCTTTCTGTGCATCAAAACGGAAGGTACGGATACCGGTATTCGTACAGTAATTATCCAGTACCTTACCGGTTATCTTATCAATAAGGATACTGTTCACCTTATATATATAAGGAGTGTTCACGCTCCAGAGATTAGGGTTCTTCACTACAATTTCCTGTTCTACCTCGTTCAGACAGGTAGGTATCACTTGCAGTTCCGATGCAACCTCATCTACAACATTCCCTTCCGCATCCATCAGTCGTGACTGCAACACGACATCTGCCAGGGGAACAATTTCCGAGTCAAAAACAACATACGTGCCATCCGCCTGCTTCACGGAATCTTGCAGTTGAGCGGCCGCATCATACTGTATTTTAGTACGTATGTTTAGCCGGGCACTGTTCTTCGACACATCTTCCGCCGTGATAAAAGTACCCCATTGCGCTATATGCATGGGGTTAAGTTTCGTAAGCCATACATTACGGTAGATGCCACATCCCGAATACCAGCGGGAATTAGGTTGTTCCCCATTGTCCACACGTACGGCAACTACATTCTTTCCGCCCCACTTGATATAGGGAGTCAGATCGTAACTGAACGAGACATATCCATAAGGACGCACACCGAGGGAATGACCATTGATGAAAACTTCCGAATTCATATATACACCGTCAAAATCAATATACAGGCGCTTGCCTTCATCCGCTTTGTCAACAGTAAACGTTTTGCGATACCAACCGATACCACCGGGTAATGCCCCGCCTCCTGTTCCGGAAGGATTATCCCTGCTGAACTCTCCCTCAATGGCCCAGTCATGTGGAAGATTGAGGATCCGCCATGCCGTGTCGTCATAATCGGGACGGGATGCCGCAGAGTCATCTCCCAAATGGAAAGTCCAGCCAGCGGTGAAGTCCTGTCGACGGTCATTCGTCATCTTCTCAGCGGAAGTGCAGCTTCCCACCGTCAGAAAAAGAAGAAAACAGGATATTTGTATTAGCAATAATCTTTTCATGTCATTTATTCTATAAATGATAATTTAGCGGCTTCACCGCTAAATTAAGTGACAAGCTACGAGCTACAGGTGACAAGTGCCTTTCGGCGTGATAGCCGGACGAATAATTATTCGCCCTTATGCGCAGCAACTCGTTACTGGCAGCTCATAACTCGTAACTTAATACAGCTTCACCTTCTGTTCCTTCCCATCATACTTCACCACCGTACCCTTAGCCTTCGCGTCAAAAGGTTGCGGCTTATCCTTACTTACCTTTACAACGTTGAATATACGTTCTTTCAGCATACCGGGAAATTCTCCTGCACGGTCACCAATAGTCAGAGTGCCTTCCGCATCATTGTAAGTAAACGGGATAGTGGCATACTGTCCTTTTTCGTAGTTGTAATTCACACCTTCATCCTCGTACAAAGTGAACTCACCATCTTTACCCGCATATACATACAGTGTAATTTCTTCCGCAGGCTTCTCATCACTATACTGCATTTCCGGTCCGTAAGGCACAATAGCCCCTTCGCGTACATAGAGCGGCATGCGTTCATAGGGAGCGTCCACCTTCAACTGTTGCCCACCAGCCATGTACTTACCGGTATAGAAATCATACCAACCGCAAGTTGCCGGGAAATAGACCTCCCGATTGCGTGCACCATACTCATACACCGGAGCCGCCATCAACGCCGGACCGAACATAAACTGGTCACTGATATTATTCACCTTTGTATCTGCCGTAAAGTCCATTACCAGCGGACGCATAATCGTATAATCATCAAAATAAGTCATCCCGGCCAATGAATAAATATAAGGCATCATCGTATAGCGCAACTTCGTATAATACACTATAGAACTATAAGCCGGATGTCCTTCGGGAGCTATATTCCACACCTCACGGAACGGATATTGTCCATGTGCACGGAACAACGGACAGAATGCGCCAAACTGATACCAACGCGTATTCAACTCACGCCATTCCTTATAGTCCGCATTCTCTTTTCCGGTCCTGTTGAATTCCTTTTGTCCGTCTTCATAGCGTTTTTCTACGCAGAATCCGCCAATGTCCATTGTCCAGTAAGGAATACCGCTGACTGCAAAATTCAGTCCAGCAGAAATCTGTGCCTTCATATCTTCCCAACGGGTAGCGATATCGCCACTCCATGTTGCGGTAGAATAACGTTGCAATCCGGCAAATCCTGAACGAGTCAGCAAGAATACACGCTTGTCATTGTCCACGGCACGTTGCCCGTCATAAATAGCCTCAGCATTCATCAACGCATACGCATTGAAATATTGATCGGACGGGCCGAGAGCAGTCGGACCACACAAAGCTTTCCGGTAAGCCAAATCCGTACAGTCGCGTACATTCGGTTCACTGGCATCCATCCACCAGGCATCAATTCCGAGGGGATAAAGATGATCTTCCATCTGTTTCCAGAACAGCTTCCGTGCACCCTCAGCATAAGCATCATAGAAAGAACCGACGTAGCCGGGGCCAATCCAGTCACGGATGCTGTCTTTAACGGCCTGCTGATACATCCAGCCTTTTTCATCAAACTCTTTATAATGTTCCGTAGTCATATAGAATTTTGGCCAAACGGAAATCATCATCTTGGCATTCAGGGCATGAATAGAATCTACCATTCCTTTCGGATCAGGGAAACGAGCTTTGTCGAACTCATGACTGCCCCAGGCATTTTCCGGCCAGTAGCTCCAGTCGAGCACAATATTATCAATGGGAATCTGACGTTTACGGAATTCCTTCAAAGCATCCAGTATTTCTTCCTGCGTCTTATAACGTTCGCGGCTCTGCCAGTATCCCATCGCCCACTTCGGCATGATTTGTGATTTTCCGGTCAGAGCACGGTATCCACTGATTACCTCGTCCATATCCTCGCCATAAACAAAATAATAATCGATTTCATTCTGCATTTCTCCCCACCACGACTGTTTGTTCTGTTCTTCAGCAGATACAGGAGACAATGCACGCAAACCGCAATAGGATACATATCCATCAGGAATCCATTCAATTTTCAATGGAACACGTTTACCGGCTTTCAAATCTACGGCAAACTTATAACTGTTCGGGTTCCAAGCCGTACGCCAACGTTCGGGAACCACCAGTTCACCGTCAATATATACCTTCGTATATCCTGCATAATAAAGGATAAAACGGAACCGACCGCTCTCCATCGGCTCAATTTCGCCTTCATACGTCACCTGTGAACCCATGAAAGGAAATCCTTCTGGTAAGTTCACGACTTTCGACAAATCTTCCGATTTCAGATGCTCAAAATAAACAGAATCTTCCCGGCGTACCAGTGTCTCCGCTGTTGATTTCTGAGAGGGTACGTATGTTCCTGTCAAAGCGCCTTCCTTACCCTCCTTATCATAGAGTTTGAAAACCGTGCTTAACTGTGCATAATCACGCGGATCGCCGAAACGGCAAAGCGAATAACTATCCCACAGAATACCGTAATTCTTATTGGAAACGATAAAAGGTACGGAAACCTTTGTATTATACTGGAAAAGTTCCTCGTTCTTACCTTTATAGTTGAATTCATCAGCCTGGTGTTGTCCCAGTCCGTAGAACGCCTCATCATCGGGTGACTGGAATACCTGACGTACCGTATACGCCTTTGTTCCCTGCACTTCGATAGGCTGGAAACTCCTGCCTTTCTCATCTTCCGCCAAAATCAGGTTACCGGAAGCATCGGTAAAACGTACTTCACCCGTAGCTTTGGATACAATGGCGCACACCTCTGAGGTTTTTACCGAAACGGCATCTTCACTTTCTTCCACGCTGAAGTCCGTCTTATCTTTTTGGGGAACTATAATCAGGCTTTCCGCCTTTGAAAAGTTTTTTTCGGGAGTGGCCGACACATGAATCAACTTCTCTCCCATTACTTCAACCTTCACCTTTCGCACATCCATCGGTTGCTGTTGTTCGACATTTACAATAATGCCGTTACTCGTCTTCTCATACCCGCCTCCGGAGCATGCCATCAGCATCCATCCTGCGAGCAAACAAACTGAAGTGTTTTTCAATTTCATATCTTTGTTTTTAAAGTTATTTTCTCCGAGTGTAAAAGTAGGAAATCATACAGTAAACAAGCCCTCCCGATGTTGAAAGGAAAGGGCTTATTTGATTTATAGAAATATCAGATGTTTCAACAATGGGTACTTTTTGTTATTTACCCTCCTTTTCCTGATATACAGAGGGTAAAACGCCGAATTCATCCTTGAAATACTTACTGAAATATTTGGGGTTATTGAAGCCCACCTGATAGGCAACCTCCGACACATTCTGCTGGCTCTCGCGCAGAAGTTGTGCCGCACGTTTCAGTCGGATAATACGAATAAATTCTATCGGAGTTTTACCGGTAATCTGCAACAGCTTTTTATAGAGATGCACCCGGCTCATGCCCAGTTCATGACTCAATTCTTCCACAGATAAATCGGGACGGGCAATATGCGTCTCCACATACCTTATCGCATTCTCAATCAGCTTCTCGTCCATTGAAGTGATAACGATTTCACTCGGTTCGGGATCAATACGGGTGCGAAGTTTATTTTTGCTACTCAAATCTATCAGTTTGCGCATGCGCAAAATCAGTACCTCCATATTGAAAGGTTTCGTCACATAGTCATCCGCACCAATCGTCAGGCCTTCCACCTTATTCTCTACGGATTGCTTGGCCGTAAGCAACACAAACGGAATATTACTTGTACGCTTGTCAGCCTTCACCCAACGGCACAGTTCGTTCCCGTCCATTTCAGGCATCATCACATCACAAACGATGATATCCGGCATCAGTTCCGGTATCATCTGCCAGGCTATCTTTCCGTTTCCGGCAGATTCTATGCGGAAATACAGACTTAATGTATAGCGCATGAAAGAAACAAAATCTTCATTATCATCCACAATCAGTGCAAGTGGCTTCTTCCGTTCTTCTTCATTCAAATCTTCCACCGAAGCAAGTGCCACCGCATCCTCTTCCGCAGCTTCTTCCGAGAGTGGAGTCGCTACGTTCACCACCGAATGTTTCACCGGAATATCTACCACAAATACACTGCCCGTACCCACATTGTCGAACACGCGCACCACACCGCCATGCAGCGTAACGTAATCACGTACCAGGCTCAAACCGATACCACTCCCCGTACTGGGGTTACTATCACCTTTACGCTCCGATTGATAGAAACGTTCGAATATGCGTTCTTTATCAAGGTCACTGATACCTACCCCCGTATCGGATACTTTGATTTCCAATGTTTCCGTAGTTCCTTTTATCAGTTCAAGAGAAACATCCACCCGCCCTCCATCCGGAGTAAACTTAAACGCATTAGAGAGCAGATTCATCACTACCTTACCTATCTTATCCTCATCGAACGACATATTCAGCGATTCGATTGCCGAGAAAAAAGTGAGATGCACGTTTTTCTTTTCCGAAAGCATCAGGAATGAGTTGCATATAGAGTGAACATACGACACAACCTCCCCCTCCGAAAGATTCAAATGCAACCCTGCCACCTCATTTTTACGGAAATCAAGTAATTGGTTCACAAGATTCAGCAACCGCAATGCATTACGATGCATCAACTTCAGTTGATCCAGCTTCCGTTCGTCATGTGTTTCTTTCATCATTCCTTCCAACGGAGAAATGATCAACGTCAGCGGTGTACGCAGTTCATGGCTCACATTGGTAAAGAAACGGAATTTCATCTGATTGACTTCTTCATTCCGCTCCGCTTCACGTTCCATCTGTTGTATCCTGAACTTATTGCGTTCACGGCGCAGCACAGCATTGCGGGCGAGAAGCAATGTGCCTATCAATAGCATAGCATACAGAACATACGCCCAAGGCGTCATCCAGAAAGGTGGCAGGATTACTATTTTAAGACTTGACTCTTCTGTTCCGGCAAATCCATCACTATTGATGGCCTTTACTTTCAGCGTATAAGTACCGGGTGCCAGATTCGTATAAGTAACGCGGTGCATATCAGCCGCACCTGTCATCCAATCCTCATTAAAGCCCTCCAGTTTATACAGATACTGGGTTTTCTCAGGCAAGACGTAATTATCCGATGCAAACAATACAGTAAAGACATTCTGTTTATAATCAAGTTTCACCTCTCTGGCTTTATTCAGCGACTCACGCAGCAAAACACGTCCACCATACTCCTTTCCAACCTCCACTTCTTCATTGAAAAGCTGGAAGCCGGTAAACATCACCTTGGGCAACGTCCGGTTATATTTGATATTCTCCGGTCTGAAGGTATTCAATCCATACATACCTCCCATTGCAATCTCACCCGAGGAAAGACGTTTAATGGAACGTTGATTGAACTCACAGCCCTGCAAACCGTCCTTATCATCATACCTGTAATAGTTGAAAGTATAATCTCCGTTTTTTGTATCGATAGAAGGAATTACATTCACTACACCATTGGCCGTAGTCACCCACATATTTTTATTATCATCTTCTACGATACCGGTAATAAATACCCTAGAATCGTTCCGCGAAAGAGGAACTACCTGTAAATGGTCGTTCTTCGGGTTATAGAGATTCAGTCCTTCACGTGTTCCCACCCATATCAATCCCCGGCTATCCTCATAGACCTGGTTAATGCTCTGATTGGAAAAGCGGATACTTCCCGACTGGTTGCCTACCAGATTCGTTATTTTCCGGGTAGTCAGATCCATAATGGATACCCCCGTAGAAGAAGTACCGATTATCAAACGATTATCACGACTCATACATAAAGAGGCTATATGATTGGAAATAATTCCGGAGTTGCTTATCTTATAGGTGGTGAACTCACCTGTCCCCGGATTCAGACATTGCAAACCGCCTCCCAAGGTTCCAATCCAGATATTTCCGTTCTTATCTTCTGCCAATGACCAGACATTGTTATTAGCCAGCGAATTATCATCTCCCGGTCTGTTCCGATAATGCACGAAGCGATTGCCGTCGAAACAATCCAATCCTTCCCAAAATGTCCCTATCCAGAGTTTTCCGTCCTTAGCTTGCAACAAACTTACAATGACATTCGAAGCAATAGAGTTTCCTCCCGGCGAGTATGCATACAGTTTCTTTTCATCCGTCCTCGGATTCCAGCGTATCAGCCCGGCGTCATTGGTACCCAGCCACAACGAACCGTCATTACTTTCTTCCAGACAGTTAATATCTCCCAAGTGGTTGATGCCAAACTTAAAAATGCCCTCATCGTAATAAGCCACACTTTTCTTATAAGTACCTATCCACATCACACCGCCTTCATCTTCATAAAGCACATTGATGGTATTATTGGGCAAACCTCGTTCGTCATCCACATCATACGTAAGCGAGACAGTTTCACCAGTCGCCTTATTCCAGATATCGATGCCATCCTGGTCCTTTCCAAACCAAATACGTCCCTGCTTATCCTGAGCTACTGCTACGATATGAGCCTGACCTCTATCGCTGAAATTCCATTGTGAATGCCACTTCCTGTCAGACAAATCGTAAGCCCATACACCCGGGGCACCATATATCCATAAATCTTCATCCTTATCCACATACAGGAAGAAGATATCAGTACGCGTTCCCATGTGCTCTGCAATATCTGTCAAAACCCATTTTACACGTACCGTCTCACGGTCGATACAGATTACGCGCCCGTTATCATATACCAACAGAATGCCATCCTTACATTCAGCCATGTCTATAATGACACCTTCGGGTATTCCTTTCTCACCGAAAGGCAGGGATACAGCATTCTTTTCACCGGGACGATAGCAGTAGCACCCTTTCCCATCTATGGCAAACCAGGTATTCTTTTGCTTGTCGACAAATACATAGCGGGGTGTTCCGTCTATCCCTATATCCCACATCCGGGAACGAACATCACAGACAAAGCTCTCCGTATCCCAGTTATAAATGACATATCCGTTTTCTCCCGTCCGTATCCATAAACGTCCTTCACTGTCTTCCACTATCTTCTCAATATAGTTGTCAGGTAAAGACGCAGAACCATTGTCAGTGCTCCGGAATATCTTGAAACGATATCCGTCATAACGTGCCAGTCCGGCAGCGGTGCCAAACCACATAAAACCTCTTGAATCTTTATAAATGGCATTGATTTGGTTGCTGGGCATTCCGTCCTTAACCTCCAGATGTTTGAACATAAAGTCGTGTGAAAAGGCAGAAAAACATGCCACAACGACTGAAACGATAAGTAAAATCAATCTCTTCATAGTAGTAGATATAGGAATATCGTTAACATATTGCAAATGAAACAAAAAGGAATCGTAAAAACAAGGTTTTCAATGTGTTTTTTTATCATTTCATACCCCATCATTTGTTTCCCGGACAGAAAAGAAGGAAGTAACTTCCCTCACAGAAGCTACTTCCCAAAACCAATCAAAAAAAAACCTGTATTAACAACAATCCCTGTATACACGAGGGGTATTTATGAAAACCTATTGCGGTGCATTGTCATAGACGGATTGCAATGTATAAGATGCATCTTCTGTAAAGATGGCCTTTTTCATTACTTCTACTATTTCCGCTGCATTATTCAGATAATCACCGGTAGCATGATTAAACAAGCCTGATTCTTCCTTTCCACTACCTGTACCGCCATTATCCCAATAAACAGGAGCCAATCCGTATTCTTTCGCTGCTTTACATATATATTCCAGATAGTACTTGCGGAAAGATTCCGCACGGTCAGTCGTCCGGCTTACACATCCCATTTCACCAATATATACCGGAATGCCCTTATCTATATACGTTGTCTTCAAACTATTGAATACATCTTTCACATTGTCTTCGTCTCCCCAGTTAGCTTTCTTATCGGCAGCGCCGGTATGCCCCCACTCCGAATACTTTGCATCCAGTGTATATTCATTCGGATCATAGAAATGAACAGATACCATCAGACGATTCTGAACTTTATCAGTCGGCAGTTTGAAGTTGCTCACCGTAAGTGCCACATTGGTACAATACCCCGGCACACCCAGGAAACGATTGCTATTACCACCACCTACAGCACGTACCGCATCTACAAACACCTGATTCCAGTCGTTCAATATTGAATATTGTTTTCCACCATCATTACGGTTGTCGCCCCAGCCCCAACCGCCATCATGAATTTCATTCATCGACTCGAATGCCAGGAAGTTGCCCTTATCCTTAAAACGTTCGGCTATCTGTGTCCATACAGCTTTCAATTCTGTTTTAATTGCGGTATTTTTAGTTTCATCCTGAGCAGCATCTTTAATGCTAAGCCAGTATTCACTATCAGCTCCATCATGATGAATATTGACAATAGCATTCAGTCCGGCATTTTCTGCATATCCTACTACCTCGGCAACACGATCCATCCAGGCTTTCTCTATTTCATAACCGGGGGCGTCTCCAATATGTCCCATCCATGTAACAGGAATACGTACGGTAGTAATACCCGCAGCAGCCAATTTATCAAATAAAGCCTGTGTCGTCTTTTGATTCCCCCAGGCCGTTTCATTGGCCACACCACTATTATGCGCATCCAACTGATTACCCAGATTCCAACCCAATCCCAGACTTTTAGCTACAGTCCAGGGATCTTCACCTGCTATTTCATTCGAGCTTATCTCACCTCCCGCCAACTGCTTCACGGTCACAGTTGTTGCCGGCAAGTCACCCAAAATAAAAGTAATGGTACCGGTACGTTCTTTTCCGGTATTGGCAGCGATGATAAAAGTCTTCGTTTTATCCACCATAGCGCGCGTTTCTGTTTTCTCGGTAATCCAGCTATCATTAATAGTTATAGTTGGTTCACCGTTAGTCATCACTTTCACAGTGATAGTACCACCCGCTGCCGATATGTCTTCAAACAAGACAGTCTCCAGATCCAGTCCTTCGGTAGCTGTTTGAATGACATTGAATGTCTCTGTCAGGTTACCACCTTTCACAGTAATAACAGATGTACGATTATCGGTAGTTGAATTGGATTTTACATCTATCGTATATTTAAAGACCGTAGCAGAAGCTGAAACTGCCGGAGTCACTACGCACCAATCCTGGTTACTGGTAACTTCCAACGTCACATTCGATTTCACAGAGAGTGTGTTTGTACCTCCGGCTTTGGAAAAACTCATTCCATTCGCCAGAATGTTTTCGGAAATTGTTATTTCCGGTGTTACAGGATCATTGTCATCACTAGAACATGCGGCAGCGAAAGCAGAGAGAGCAATCGTCAACAGCAACAGATAAGCTTTAATTTTATTCATGAGCATTATGTTTTTCGTTCTCAAATATTAGGTTATGGATAGAAATCCGTGTTGGCAAAGATAGGGCAAAACAGCCACACAAAGCGTTTAGGATGTTATATGGAAGGGTATAATTTGTTATTACCCCTGGACGAAAGGTTTCCAATAGGCGACATATCATTTATCGCCTTTCCCCCGGGTTCCTGCTACAAAACGGGTAGACTTGTGATATACCACCACTTATTCCATCCAAGCGTAGGACCAACACTCTGTGTAAAATGTTTCCAAAAATAAGAAGTATGCAATAAATGCATATTATTCAGGGGGATTGTGCGCTATTGAGTATTTCATAGTTATTTAATTTAAGTAACGTCGAACTATTACTCAAATGCACTGAGAAACATAAATACTGCTTAAAAGAAGTAGAATTCATTGGGATATTCTTTCAACTATTTCAGATGCGATCTTCGATAAGTTTGCTTCTGAGTTATATCCGCGTTTTCTGTCTATTATAACTACAGGAATATCAAAGATTTGATCGCCTTTATCTTCCCACATGAAATTGTTGTATGCGGATATTCCTGCAAATACAATTATTTTAGGTTTAATATTATCTCTAACCAAGGTTCTTACAGGCTTTACGATATCTTTCCATTCGTTTATTCCCAATTCTTTTTTAAGTCGTGAGAGTTGATTCAAGTTATCAGTAGCCAACGGACATACATTCATAAACATTATTTCTTTCCCGAATGTATCATACCATTCTGGCTTTTCGCCTTTCACAAATTCACCTTTACCTAAACCGAAGGCAACCTTGCAAATGATTTTAAGCATATTTTCAACGAAACCATTCCCCCGCTTTATTTTCAGCTCATACCATGAGCTTCCTTCGCAATAATTACTTTTGGTAAACCAGTCCAGTGCAATCGTTTTACCATCCGAACGATAAACAAGTCTACTTAAAGGATATGCACTCTCATCCCGGTAGAGATTACTATCCCCTGTCAATATCCGAAATGGAACCTTATTATCATTGTTTCGATAATTAGTTTCATTATAAAGCCCTGGTCCCGGATTTATTCCCATAAACAATATTTCCGGTTGATAGATAACAGGACCGTTTACAGTAATAACCCCTTTCCAATCTGCAAATCTACCGTTCTGATGCCCTTCCTTTAACTTTTCTATTATTGAACTAAATTGGTTTTGGTACTCGATAAAGCTACTCACTGTTGCATCCAAACTATTTTCCATAATATGTATATTATTGGGGTTAATGGAACAAAGATATGGAATAGTTGTCCCCTATTATAATTTTATCTGATTTATTTTCATACCCAAACTTCCATAACCGATTTTTCACAGTTGACTATCAAAGTATTACAAATAATCAATTTGCTGTTTACAAGAAGTTAAGAGTTTGTCGACAGGAAGTTAACTTCTTGTTGACAAACTCTTAACTTCTTGCAGGCAGCAAATAAAAGATTTCTCTATTACTTTACAAATAGTACTTTGTATAAAATACAAAGAGGTTGTTTCTTGAATATATCATTTTATTCAGCAAACCAAACAATATATAAACTTTTGTCTTAATTTTCTTTCTTCTCGCTAACATACAGGTCGCATAAAAAAAGCGTAACAGCCTCCTTTGAGCATGAATGAGTTAATATTCATGCAACATTTTACACGTTTATGGAAGCAAAGTGCATCGGAGAACTGCACGATATTAATACCGTACGTGAAGGATATATACATCGGACACGAAGGATATTAAGCTCCTTCACGCAGGAAGTTAATGTCGTGCGCGAAGGACATATATATCGTTCGTGCAGGAAGTGGAATTCTGCCATAGTCAAGCGCGAATTGATGGAAGGAAACGGGTAAAACCGGAAGAAAACAGTCTATTTCAACTGTTGCGAATTTTATATAGCTCTGTTAATTAGCAGCATACAAGTTTTTGTTCGCTTGTTTTCTTGGTAGTTGTCAGTTGGTTACAAATACGGAATTCTAAGCGTAGTTTAAAATACAAAATGATATGCTAAATAACAGCATCTTTAATAATAGTACTCTTTGAAATGAATAGGGAGCGGGAAAAGCATCTTCGCCTTCCCCACTTCCTATTCATATATATTCCCAACTCTGGAATGTATTACATCCTCTCCTCTATTACCATTGAGGAACAGCAAAAAGCTTATGGAACGTAAATTTCACTTCCATAGAAGTGCTGAAACCAAGCTCCTTGATTACATCTCCATCAGGTGTACCGAAAGCACAACCCGCATTCTTTGTTGCCCCATAACAGTTCCAAAGTTCCAGACGATACTTGGAGCTATCATTGGCATCAAGCACTTTTGTCGCATCAAACGTTACCTCTGAACCATCAAGATAGAGGTTATCCAACACAGCATGCGTACCAGGGAAGAAACCGTAAAGATCTGCCACTTCAATGAAAGTCATAATGGAACCAGCTGCACAACCAGTACCTTCATACTTGATGTCGAACTGCGGGGTAACAAGACTATACCGGAAATTTTCATATTTCACTTCTAATGTACCTCCGGCATTATACCCCCATGTACCTGCACCATCCCAATTAGGAATAGTAACCAGATTAGGTGTATACGTGCCTGCACCATTGCCATCAATAAAAACTGTATAAGTAATCGCCAGACTATTGTTGAAGTGGGGTGCCGATTCGGAACCCATATTCTGGGAATTGCTGAAAGCACTGTTCAACACTTTGCCATCCGCCGCACCTATACCATAAATATTAAATAACTCGACACGATAGGTTCCTTTACCCTCAATATCTCCATAGAAGAAATTATTGGCATTGAACTGAATAGCATTGCCGTCGCACTTCATCTCGTCAATACGAACGAAAGCATTAGGATATCTGGTCAGCAAGTCCGGAAAATCGAGGGTAAACACCACAACATCGTCAGATGAGCCTTCGTAAGTGAATGTGTGCTGACCTGCCAACGCATCCGGAGACAGACGTGCGACCTCAGTTCCCCAAGTACCACCCCAACTGGAATCCACACAAATTAATGATACCGGAATCTTAGCATCGGCTTCTGCCTTACGCTGACTGTAATAGTTGACAGAGTAAGCATATTCATCGGTATTGGGAAGGGCAATCTGCAAACCGTCACTCGTCAAGGACAGGATATTCAGCTTACCACTCTTTCCCGCTACCCAAGTATTGGCACAAAGTACATTGATATCAATGTCAATCACTTTGTTCGCCTCATCAATAGTATATTTACCTGTTTCATCAGTAGCTACACCGTCATCTGTCAAACGATGGATATTGACAGTTCCGTCTTCGAAAAACTCCATGTAACCATAATCAACTCCATAAGTATAACCAATCCAGCCATTCTCAGTGCCCATTTCCCAGTGAATCTCTTTTCCGATATTGGGCTGACCGTTAGATACTATAGCCCAGTCGTACGTTTTGCCCCACTGCGTGAACGGACCTTCGAATACATGTTGTTCACCATCCTGACCATTGTCAATATACCATTTACCATAAAGCAATGAGCGGTCGAACGGAACATTCTTGGCGGTAGAAACAGCACGAATAGCCAAAGCTTGATAGACAGGAGTGGTGGCACGAGTAGCAAGAGCATTATTGAAGTGATAGCTCATGGCAAACTGAGTATCAGAAACATTGATGGAACCGGAAAGATAGCAGCCTTCCACACCAACACCGGTAGTAGTGCCCTGTGTGCGCGAACCTGCGGCAGGCATAAAGATAGAGTTTCCGTTAGGACCGGTGAACTTATAGCCGGCAACACCTTCCACTTCCACCCACTCTCTGGTACAGAGTGCAAAGAGTTCTTCAAACTCAGCAATGGTAGGCATGGTCACTTTACCTTCAAATGCTTTATAGGCAAGGTCATTAGCTGTTTTGTAGATATCGGCAGAAGCATAACTTGCAGGATCGATACTGGTATTGAAACCTGTCTTATCGCCAAAGCCGAACAGACCACCAATTTCCGTTTCTGAGGTAGCACCTAAATTGTACTTTGCCCATTTAGTAGAAAGCCCAAGGTCAACAAGGTCATTATCAAGATCAAACGTATGCCCAGTCGTAGTGAATGACTTTTCTTCACCATAGACCATACCTGCACCGAGATCAAGATAAGCCACATAATAATAAGTAGTATTGGCCAACAAGCCTTCTACATCTACCGTATAGCTTTCCTTAGGAACAGTAGCAATACGTACACCGGCACGCACATTTTCCGTACCTTCTATACCCGACACAATGATACCACCTTCCGCATCCGCAGGAAAGCCAATAAGCGAACCAGACAAAGTAACCTTGTTAGCATCTATCTGGGTAGCATCGCCGGTAGTAGCACGAGCATTAGTCAGTACAAGGCTCTTTACTTCACCTTTATAAGTTACTTTGCCTTGTAAAGTGACATAAGCCTGATAATAGATAGTTTGATTCAAGCTGCCATTTACCGTGGCAGTGAATGTTTCACCGCCCGTAGCAACAATCCTTTCGGTGAGTGCATCGGCCGCAGCACCGTAATTAAAACCAATGACATAAGCACTTGAAGCCTGACTTTCAAGCCCAGATACGGTTCCATGTAATGTTGCTGATGTAGCAGTCACATCTGCCGAACCTGTTACCACGGAGTTATCAGTAAGCAATGGCTGTTGGTTTATGGCATAATCGTCATCGCTGCATCCCGTCGCCCAAATACCCATGACGAGAGCCATTATTCCGAATAATATTTTGTTCTTCATTATACTAATTCATTTAAGTGATTACTCAATAGTCATGGAAACAATCTCAACCTGTACATTCGGGCTTCCATCTTCCAAGGTTTCCACTGTAGCAAGTCCCTTGTTCTGGATTCCGATGATAAGACAGCAATTGGTTTCAAAAGTTTGCGTAGCACCTGTAGTGTTTGGCAATGATACTGTCTGGATTGCTCCCGCAGTTGTATCGAATTTCGAAGCATACTCCAAAGCGTAACAACCATCTTCAAACGAATCTCCGATTCTGTTTTCCATAATCACAGTTTTAGGAGCTGCCCCCTCGTTCCAGGTTATACCACTCAGCACCTTGTACTGAATCTTCAAAGTCTGGTTCTTTTTTAGCTTAACTTTCGTTATGTCGATACATTCATTCTTACCACCCCATGAGTTATAAAGCTGGATACGCAAACGATCAGGATTTCCATCACCAAAGATGATTTCCAACTTACTGTTGTCCACTTTGATTTCGGTGGGTCCTTCCGTCCCGCCGCTAATCTTCTTATAGAGCAGATTAGCTACAAGATAAGAATTCACCACGCCATTCTCATCTTTTGATTCGGGAACACCAATAACCAGTGTCTCACCAGCCTCCATGGCAAGTACCGTAAAATCTTTGCTTGTAACAGCAACCGTACGCTGATCGCTGGAAGCGGTAAGAAGGGTGATTTCGCTATCGAAGGTTATTACGCCCTTTGCAACGCTTACCTTACCACTGGCTTCACCGAATTCATAATTATAAGAGCCATCGGAAGCCTTACTTAGGATAAGTTCAAAATCTTCCACCTCATCACCGGCAGCAGGAGCCCATGAGTCGTTGTACACACCTCCCGTTACACTTTCCCATTTCTGTACGTTAGGAGAACCGTTCCACCACAACCAATCGTAAGGTGCTTCGGTATCAAGGTTAAATGTCATCTGATTACCGACATAAGTCACACCGTTGATTTCGGTCGTGAAGAGGTCATCAAGAAGATTATCGAATGTGGGAAGCACGGGGGCTACTTTCTCAATCTCTCCACTATCTTCTTTGGGAATGCATTCACCCTTGGTTTCAATCACTTCTTCAGAAACAAAGTTCCATACAATATACCAGTTACCTTCGGAATTGGTACGTTTAGTTACTAATTGCAATATATACGGAGTAAGTTCTATTATCTGTATATCTTGCGTGTAGTTAGCACACATATCATCGGCATTCACGTTGTGCATGGAGTAGCAATCGGTGAACGAGATGGTAGGTTTAGTCTTTTCAGTAAGGTTCATATTGAACTTGCCTTTCATGTTTGCACCTGTGCTTGAGCCTTTTTCTCCGGATTCACCACGATACATAGTAGCCACACAGCCGTTGACGGCATCCATGCTGAAAGTCATATATGAGTCCATGTAAGGATCTGTTGCAGGGATAAGCCAGCTTTGAAAACCCGGATCCCAGTTGGGTTTCCAATTTCCGGTGCCGAAGACGATGTCTTTGTAAACTCCGTTATCCACATCATCCTGAGTATAGCCGGCACCGTCACCATCAGGATCGTAAGGAGACAAATACATCACAGGCCCCGAACACTGACCGATACCATAGTTCGCATCGCAAGGATACCATTTCTTACTAACCCCTTCAGCCAATGTCTCAGCATCAGGCAGAGCATCACCCGACTTAAAGTTCTTATCGGACAGCAGGAACCATTTCTCATCTTCCAGCAACGAGAAATCGTTTTGTGCTAAACTGAAAGTATAGGGTTCACCATACACGACACCACCGGGCGTCTCTACGCCGAAAGTCACCTCATACGAACCTGCAAAAGGTAATTCAATGGCAAGTTCACTTTCTTGCGAACGTCCCTGAGGAGTAACCCACAGCGGAGTACAACCGGTGATATTTGATTTGAGGCGTACTTGATTTCCTGCGATAGTCACAGTGTAGGCAATACCTTCCGCCAAGTCATCGGATACATAGGTCTTCTTACCCATATCATATTCATCGGGTGAACAGGCCGACAACATCAGCACCAAGCCTGCAATGAGCGAATATATATAATCTGTCTCTTATACACATCTCCGAGCCCACGAGACGGAGCTACATC